>Ga0228702_1000465_pt1 | contig 31454 bp, 27 predicted proteins | sample McNCre217_Aug_MG_2_FD_178018 | JGI IMG/M metagenome (GOLD analysis project Ga0228702, IMG submission 178018) | Freshwater microbial communities from McNutts Creek, Athens, Georgia, United States - 20-17_Aug_MG | ecosystem: Environmental > Aquatic > Freshwater > Creek | place: USA: Georgia...
CCTACCCAAGTCAAGCGGCGCGTGATACCTCTTGGATCCATTTTGGAAAGGATCCCGAGTGGAAAGAAGTAGCGAAAAAATCAGAAGAAAGCGGTAAAATCGTTGCCAAAGTAACCAGTATCTTCATGAATGCGACCGATTTCAGCCCAAAGATCAAACCCTCAAGTGCAGATGCTGACCGTACCTTTGAGATGCGTACCTACACAGCGGCGCCAGATAAATTACCGAATGTGTTAGCGCGTTTCCGCGACCATACCACGAAGCTTTTCAAGAAACATGGCATGGAAAACATCGCATACTTCACAACCATTCCAAAAGATGGCTCACAAAGTAAATTGTTATATTTCTTGGCACACAAGAGCGAAGCAGCCGGCAAGGCAAGTTTTGATGCATTCCGACTAGATCCAAAATGGATTGCGGTGAAGGAAGCCTCTGAAAAAGACGGAAAAATCGTTGATAAAGTAGAATCTATCTACATGAGCCCAACGACATTCTCAACAATTCGATAAATGCTCGTATCTTTGGACGTGGTATTCAAACACCACGTCCAAAGATATGCAGTGGATTAAAAAAGGTTTGTTGTTTTGTCCCGATGGGAAATCAACCTGGAATCAGAAAGGGTATGCCCATGTCGTATGTGCAGACACGTCATTCGAGGACAAAATCAGACTTTACTATTCGGCCCGAGATGAAAAAGGGCGTTGCCAGGCTTCATTTATTGACCTTGACCCTGACAATCTTTCTAATATCCTTTACGTACATCCCGAACCCATTCTCGATTTAGGTGCACCTGGCACATTCGATGATTGTGGTATCATGCCTACCTGGTTCCTACAACATGGGGACGAAAAGTGGTTATATTACATTGGATGGACCGTTCGAAACACGATTCCCTACCACAATGCTTTGGGTATTGCTAGTTCTAAAGATGGCATACATTTCACCAAAAAATTCACGGGTCCTGTCATCAGCACCACAGCTACCGAGCCGTATTTTAATGGCTCCGCATGTTTTCTTGAACATGAAGGAAAATTCAAAGCTTGGTACCTTAATTGTACCCATTGGATTGAAGACCAAGGGAAAATGGAACCCTGTTACCACATTAAATACGCCGAATCAAACGATGGAGTCAATTGGATTCGCCAAGGTCAAGTAGCCATCGACTACCGTGATGAAGTGGAAGGTGGAATCTCTCGACCCAGTGTACTCATCGAAGATGGCATCTACAAAATGTGGTTCTCGGCCCGTGCAATCACAGATTACCGCGAAAACCGCGAACGCTCTTACCGCATTTACTACGCAGAGTCCACTGACGGAATACATTGGACACGCAAAGACGATGAAGTGGGCATCGATGTGAGTGAAGACCCAATTGCTTGGGATTATTCGATGATTGAATACCCCTTAGTTATCCAACATCGCGGCAGAAAAATCTTGTTTTACAACGGAAATCATTTTGGTCAAACTGGCGTAGGATATGCCGAAATGCTCTAATTGAAATGGATTTTTCGCGCTATAACCACCATCTTTTCCCAGGTTCTCTTCCGGTTGCCCACCCCAAAGTGAGCATCTGTTTTATCACCTACAAACACGAAGAATACATTCGTGAAAGCCTCGATTCCATTTTAGCGCAAGAGACGAATTTTGACTTTGAAATCATTATTGGCGAGGACCATTCCCCGGATTCAACCGCACTAATTGTACAAGAATACACCAAGAAATACCCCAATAAAATTAAGGCCTATATTCGCCCCCAGAATATTGGAGCGAAACATAATTTTTTACATTGTTTTTTCGATTGCCGCGGCGAATACATTGTCCACATCGAAGGAGATGATTTTTGGACAGACCCGCTTAAACTTCAGCGTCAAGTTGATTTCCTGGACTCACATCCTAATGCCTCGGCTTGTTTTCACAATGCCCAAATTGTCTACGAAGACAACAGCCAGCGGCCAAGCGAATTAATTAACCCTACAGATCAAAAATCTTGGATCCAAAGCCAAGATTTCTTAGTCGAAAAGGAAACCTGGTTTATGGCAACCGCCGCAGTCATGATGCGACGAAAATTTGCACATAACCTACCTGAGTGGTTTTTAGAATCCAAAAGTGGCGATATTCCCCTCTATGTTATTCTTGCAGAACAGGGCCCCATTGGGTATTTGCCCGAAGTCATGTCGGTCTATCGAAAAAATGAGGGCGGAATCAGCATGACCGACCATATTCATTCCGAAGCCTTTATTAAGAATCGAATTTTTATGTATTCAAAAATCAATGAGTACACCCACAAAAAATACGATCACCTAGTCCGCCCTATTCTACAAGACTACTACCTCATGCGTAGAGAATGCCTAGAAAATAAAGGGAATTGGATAAAATCCTTGACCTATTTTTGCCAAGCCACATTACTCAATCCTCCCAAATCCTTCAAGGCTTGGAAGGCCTATTTAAAGCGCCATTTAATGAGCCCCGAAACCTTATTGGCCTACCTCAATTTCCGTTCGAAACTGAACCAATTCCTCGGTCGATAAATTTGCTTTTTTTGCCAATTTAATTGACCTTTACAACAAAGCGATTCGCTCAACCTATTACCTATTTATGAAAAAATCAATCCTTGGACGCATGTCCATTCTTGGATCCATTTGCCTGGTTGGCTATTTGGGTATTTCATCTTTCCAACAAAACGATCATCAACGCTGGGGACAAGCCCTATTGGATTCGCTCACCGAATCGCAAAAGCATGACGCGGCCAATGCCTTGAAAGGATTGCAAATAGATCCTGAATTGGAGATTACCACTTTCGCGACTGAACCGATGTTGAAAAACCCGACCAACATGGACATTGATTCCAAGGGTCGCGTTTGGATTACCGAAGCGTTCAACTACCGTCCGGCCATCGCCGGGAATCCTGTAAATCCGGCAGGGGACCGAATTGTCATCCTGGAGGATACCAATGGAGATGGCAAGGCCGACAAGGAAAAAGTATTTTACCAATCACCCGAATTAAATGCACCATTGGGCATTGCTGTTTTGGATAGCATGGTCATTGTCGCACAAAGTCCCTATATCTGGAAATTCTTTGATGACAATCATGACGATAAGGCCGACCGAAAGGAGATCATGTTTCAAGGCATCGGTGGCGAGCAGCATGACCATGGCGCGCACGCATTTACCTTTGGACCTGACGGAAAACTCTATTTCAACCTCGGCAATGAAGGCAAGCAATTACTCGATTCTAAGGGAAAACCCGTTTTAGATCAAGATGGTGATGAAATCGGGCCAAAAAAATACAAGCAAGGCATGGTCTTCCGTTGTAACCTCGATGGTTCTCAAGTGGAATGCCTCGGTCAAAACTTCCGGAATAACTTCGAAGTAGCCGTGGATTCTTACGGAGCGATGTGGCAATCTGACAACGATGATGATGGGAATAAAGGCGTACGAATCAACTCCGTTTTTGAGCATGGAAATTATGGCTATACTGACGAGATGACGGGTGAAGGTTGGTATGTACAACGAACCAACATGGAAAAGGAAGTCCCTTTGCAACACTGGCATCTAAACGATCCAGGGGTTGTTCCGAACTTATTGCAAACGGGGTCAGGTTCTCCGACAGGCATTTTGGTCTATGAAGGAAACCTATTGCCTAGCAAATTCCAAAACCAAATCATTCACGCAGATGCAGGTCCCAATGTCGTTCGGGCATATCCGACAAAAGCACAAGGAGCGGGCTATTCAGCCAGCATATTAAATCTTGTAGAAGGAGTGAAAGATCAGTGGTTCCGACCGGCGGATGTGACGGTGGCACCGGATGGATCATTATTTATCGCCGACTGGTATGACCCAGGCGTTGGTGGTCACCAAGCAGGTGATCAAAATAAAGGCAGAATCTATCGCATCTCGCCTAAAAACACCCCTTATTTCGTTAAAAAAACCCGCCTTGATTCCCCAATAGGCGCAATCACAGCCCTATTTAATCCAAATTTAGCAACACGCTATTTGGGCTATAAAGCCCTCCAACAAATGGGTGAAAAAGCTCACAAGGATATCGCAAGCATTTTCCAAAGTGAAACCAACCCTCGCCTAAAAGCTCGTTTATTTTGGATATTAGCGCAAGGAACTGACGGATTATCATACATCGACAAGGCGCTGAACAACCCATCGGAAGAATGGCGTATGATGGCGATTCGGGCCGCTAAAATGCGACCATTTAGCACTTGGAAAGCCTTGGCACATCGTGCGGTGAATGATTCTAATGACCAAGTAAAACGAGAACTTGCCATCGCTCTTCACCACGTGAAAGATAGCGAGGCAGACGACATTTGGGCAAAATTAGCCTCAAAGCATACTGGCACGGACCGTTGGTATTTAGAGGCATTAGGCATCGGAGCAGATAAACAATGGGAATCGCGTTTGACGGCTTATTTGGCAACCAAACCGGCAGATTCGCCGGCGTTTCGAGACATCATATTCCGTTCAAGAACGGAATTAGCTAATAGCTATATTTTTCAATATCTAAAGGAAGCCAAGCCATTGGAAGAGAAATTGCGCTATTTCCGCGCTTTGGATTTTATACCGGGGGAACAGAAATCCGTGATGCTCGTTGACCTGATTAACAAAGACTTAAAAAATGACCCAGCAGCCACCTTGGTTGCGATTCGGCACTTAGCTCCTGCCTACGTGCAAAAGAATGAATTGGCCAAAAAGACACTCATTAAACTCTTGCCCAAGGACAATATCGATGAATACACGAAACTGATTGAGAAATATAATCTGGCGGAATTGAAACCCGATTTGATGACCGTGATCTTGAGTAATAAAGGTGGCCGACAAGCTGCCAAGGCACTCTATGCATTACCCAATGGTGGTCAATTTATAAAGTCGCGTTTCGAAAAGGGAAATAATTCGGTGAAGCGGTCGATCATCGATGCAATCCGTTGGCAAGGAAACAAAGAAAGTATTGCCTTGTTGAGCCAAGCCCTGCAAAACACCAAGCTTGATCTCATTGTTCGCAAGGATGCAGCCAAGGGCATTGGAAATTCTTACCCAGCCGGCGAGGATTTTGTCTTGCAATCATTGAAGGACAAGAAAATTCCCGAAAATTTAATTCCATCCGTGGTGGAGTCGGTGAGCAAAGCTTGGCGCAAAGGTGTCCGATTGGAGGCCAATGGCTATTTGTCGGGAGCACAAAGTGCAAGCAAGACGAAACATCCGCCATTGAACGATTTAATCAACTTAAAAGGCGTGGCGAAAAATGGCATTAAGGTGTTTGTAGAACAATGTGCCATGTGCCATCAAATTAATAACGAGGGCATCGACTTTGGACCTAAATTATCCGAAATCGGCTCAAAACTATCGAAAGAAGGGATGTATTTATCCATCTTACATCCAAATGCGGGGATTGGTTTTGGTTACGAGACCTTTGAAATCACGACGAAAAAGGGGGATGTGTACCAGGGAATTATTACGTCTAAAAATGAGACTGATATCATCTTGAAATTACCAGGAGGCTCCGTGCAAAACTTTAAAACCTCGGCGTTAAAAAGCGTGAAGCAATTAGATAATTCGATGATGCCAGATGGGTTAGCGGATGGCCTGTCAACGAGTGAATTGAGTGATTTAGTGGAATATTTAAGCACTTTAAAGAAAAAATAACGATGAATCGTAGATCTTTTAGCCAACTCATGACAGCCGGCGTACTTGGTACCCAAGCCGTACAAGGCAAATCGAACCCTGAAAAAACATTTAGCCTAAAATATGCACCACATTTTGGGATGTTTGAACAACATGCCGGCAAGGACTACATCGACCAGTTGAAATTCATGCATGAAATGGGTTTCCGTGCCTTGGAGGATAATGAGATGATGGAGAAGCCGGTTGAGGTTCAAGAAAAGATAGGCGCGACGCTCAGCCGACTCGGTATGGAGATGGGGGTATTTGTCATCAAATTCCCCGGATTTTTCGATAAATCACACATGACTACGGGCGACAAGGCTTGGACAGAGATTTTCTTAAAGGCTTGTCGGGACGCCGTCGAAACCTCCAAACGCGTCAATGCCAAATGGGCGACGGTTGTCCCAGGAAATTTCACGCGTAATCTACCAATGGGCATACAGACTGGCAATGTCATCGAGATATTGAAAAGAGGCGCTGAAATTCTTGAGCCACATAAATTAACGATGGTTCTTGAGCCACTGAGCGATAATCCGGATTTGTTCCTTCGTCATTCCGACCAAACCTACATGATTTGCAAGGGCGTGGATAGCCCGTCTTGTAAGATCCTCTTCGACATGTACCACATGCAACGCAATGAGGGAAATATGATCAAGAATATGGATTTATGCTGGTCGGAAATCGGCTATTTGCAAATCGGTGACAACCCAGGACGCAAAGAACCCGGTACCGGCGAAGTAAATTATGCCAATATCTTCGAACACCTCCGCAAGAAAAAATACGATGGAATTCTGGGTATGGAGCATGGCAATTTCCACCCAGGAAAAGAAGGGGAATTGAAACTAATCGAAGCCTACCGCAATGCGGATCATCTGTAGATTTGGATTTAAGGAATAATAATTAGATATTAGCCTAATTATTTAATGACCATGGAAGCAGCCTTTAAAGCAATCAATGATGTGACCCGACGGGAGATTCTTCAGTTTCTTATCCAGGGCCCTCAAAATGCGGGTCAGATTGCCAAGCAATTTGACATGACCAAGCCGAGTATATCGCACCATTTGGACCTTTTAAAGCAAGCACAATTGATCGATGCGACAAAAAAAGGTCAGTTTATTCATTACAGTTTAAACAAAAAAGGCTTTGAATCGATCCATCAATGGTTTCAGGGATTTGCCCAACATTTTGAATTCCCGAAACCGAAAATCCGATTGTAATTGTTGCTTTCCTATTTTTAAGATAAATTCGTAAAAAAATATTCGCATGAGCGCTAACCTGCCTTCTTCCTTTTCATTTCTTGCTAGTCAAACACCGCGTGATTTTATCGGCTTAGGTGTCGTGCAATTGCCCAAGCGAAATTTTTTCCAATCGATTTCAGACTTCTTTGCAGCTCGTTCGGGAAATCAACGTATTTCATTTTTCCTGCTCGGAGCCCACGAGATTAAAGTTGTCCACTACCAAGGCTCCAATGTATTGGGAAGCGTTGACATCCCCAAAAACTTGATTGAATCCATTGAAATTCATGCCTCGAAGACTGCGGATGGCCTTGTAGTCATTTCAAATATTGAGCTGACAGAATGTATTTCTGTGAATGACAAGGGCGTCAAAAAGCTGAAAAACCACCAATTCAATTTGATGCCAGCGCTTTTGGGAGAAAATACCTCCCCGGTCAACAATGTCAATGATATTGTTTGGGCACAGGAAAGCAGAAAAACAATCGTGGAAACATTAAAGGCCTGGAACGAAAGCATTCAAGCAAACAACTAGTTTGTTGCCGCCTTCTCGACATCCAATTCCAATAGATCCTTCGATTTAAAGGCCACGACGCTTACCAAAAACAAGGTTAGCCCTGCCCCAATCAGCACGGAAGGGATCGTTCCAAAGAATTTAGCAGCCACCCCAGACTCAAAAGCGCCCATTTCATTGGATGTACTAACAAATACGCCGTTGACCGACGAAACTCGACCACGCATTTCGTCAGGCGTGAAAATCCTGAGAACCGTTTGACGAATCACCACACTGACCGAGTCGAACGCCCCCGTGAAAAACAGGGCTGTTACAGAAAGCCAAAAATTAGTCGACAAGCCAAATACCAAAGTCGCTAAACCAAATCCGGCAATCGCCAACAGTAAGTTACGCCAGGCGTTTTTTAATGGTGGGAAATAGATTAGTGTCAACATGGTGACCACCGCACCCACGGAAGGTGCCGCTCGTAAAATACCCAAGCCCTCGGCCCCTACTTTCAAAATATCCTCCGCAAAAATGGGTAATATGGCAATCACGCCACCAAACAATACCGAAAACAAATCCAAGGATATCGCATAAAGAATAATCTTTGTCTTGAATACATATTCAATTCCTTCACGCAAGCTATGCCAGATGGATTCATGCACCACATTCTTGGGCGGCACCGGTCGATTCTGAATAAAAAACATGCAGGACATCACGGCCAACAATAATCCGATTACGATGATTAAAGAACCTGATAATCCGGCATAGGCATATAAAAAACCCGCCACCCCAGGCCCCAAAATAGACCCCAATTGCCAAAAAGAACTATTCCAAGTCGCCGCATTGGCAAAAACCTCTTTGGGAACGAGAAAGGGATTTAACGAAGAGGCAGCCGGACTAAAAAATCCCTTGGCCAAACCAATCAAAAAAATCACAAAATAGATTAAATAAACAAAGAAACTGGATTTCTCTGAATTCAATTGGGTTGCCGCATAAAGCAGGAGAACTGAGCCCAAGATAATCACAGTTAAGGAACCTTGCATGATCTTTTTCTTGTCACGATTATCCGCAAAATGGCCACCAAAGAGTACCAAGGAGATATAGGGAACCGCCTCAGCCAAACCAATCAAACCCAATGCTAGCGGATTGTGCGTCAAATGATAGATTTCATACGCCAAAATAACTTCCTGAATGAGCAATGCCATCGTGAACAAGGTATTGCCTGTCACATAAGCTCGGAATTCTGGAAAGCGAAGTGCCTGATAGGCATCTTTTGTTTTCAATATTGACATAAAAGGTAAATCAGCGGACTCAAAAATGCCAAATCGCCTACATAGCGCTCCGGCTTGGAAACCCTAAAATAATAAATCCCCACATGAAATCCCCACATAAAGAATAATAAGCTCAAGAGGCCAATAGGTAATCCGATTACTCCTAAGCCGATTAACCCCAAAAATGCCGCAAGGCAACATGCCATCCAAATTCGCGCATTCCCCCCTTCTTCGATCAGCGTGAACAAACACAAATTCAATAAGGCGAGTAAAAAGACCTCCGTGACACATCCCACCAACAATGCCGAATAGGGCGCTATCACCATGGTCGGCAACATGACACCTAAGCTATAAATTGACGCAGTCAAAAGCTCCTTAAAACCCCAAAAACGCCTAAAAATATGCTTTACCCACCCGAACCAATACAACAAAATGACTACGCCTAATCCCAGCCCAAATTTAACCATGGGAAATTCCACCCACATCAGTAGCATCCCAAGGTAAATGCCCAATGCGATGTACATTCTACGCAAAACAACCTGATGTTTTTCATGAAAAGCATGTAGCTCATCGCGCGCCTCAGAGGTATAATTATCTATTTGACGATCAATGCCGTAAATCAAAAAAACTGAAATCGCTAAGATTAAATCGAATTGCCAAGGAGGCAAGGAGCCCATAAAATGTTGGTAAAAAACATCATTCAAGGCCACCGCACCTACCACCACATCCAAACTCAAAAAATGGAGAATCTTAAAATAGCGCATCTTTCCAATTGATGACAGTTAACTCATCCCCTACCCGAATTTTCCCCAATTGAATCGGAACCATTTGTTGGCCAAAATACACTTTGTTATCCTTTTGTCGGAAACTCGCCAATGCCTTCAACAAACCACCCTTCTCCACTTCGCCCGTCGATGGCTTTACGTTTACCAATTGACACCTTGCACAGGGCTTCGCACCCGATAGCCTTGTCGATGAAATCGAAACTTCGTCCCAGGTATCCTCCGCAAATGCCTCAGCACCCGAAACGATAATATTTGCCCGAAATCGCTGAAGATCAAATGGCTTGCCATATACCTCTGCTAGGCGATTGTAGGAATTATCAGAGGCTAATAAAATAGGTAATGAGTCGGCCAATGAACTCTGATTCGAACCCTCCGTTTGATATTTTTCAGCGATTAACCGAGGGCGATGCGCAAGCTGCCGAACCAATCGAACGGGTTCTTGTAGCCGCGCAGAAAACCAGGCAGACCACTCATCTCCAACTTCACGAACGTGCAATTGGTCATCCCATAAGCTTACCTGCACCTGATCAAGTAATTCAGGATTAGGTAATAAAACCTTTTTCGTTTTAGAAATTTGATCCAAAACTTCAAAACCATCTGCATGAATGCTTAATTGAAACCGCGTAAGATCGGGTCGGGTTCTTTGGGTGATAAATGTTCCCGATTGATCAACAAGCATAAATCGACGATCCCCTTGAAAACCAGCAGGTTCTACCTCGATTTCATCAACAGAGATCGGACCTAGGGATTTTATCGGAAAAATATAGAGTTTACTGACACGTATCATCCCCTTAAATTACTGAATTACCTGAATAAAACCCTATGAGGTCTTATCGGGATTAGCCTTCTTTATGTGAATCAAAATTCTTATGTTTGTTATTAGTTACCGAAAAACCTGTTCCATGATCAAATCCATTGGCCTTATTGGCCTATTTGTACTAGCCAGCCTAACGAGTCAAGCCCAAGAAACATTACGTTTGGAGGATGCCATTCAGCAAGGATTACAGAACCAATATTCGATTCAAATTCTCAAGAAAAGAGAAATTCAAGCTGCGAATGACAACAGCCTAGGCAATGCAGGATTTCTACCGACCATCACAGGAACGGCGACAAAAAACTATACCATTTCGGGTTTAGATCAAGAATTTTTTGGGGGCTTGCGTGCCCCGCTCGTTCAATCAGGGGTCAACTCAAACAGTGGAAATGCAGGGGTTACAATGGCCTGGACCTTGTACGACGGCAAGGGTATGTTCGTATTGCGTGATCGATTCAAGGAATTACAAAATTTAGGTGCCAAACAAACGGAAACGTCCATTGAGAATTTAATTGCCCAAATTAGCACGTTGTATTACGATATCATTCGCCAAGATTTACGTGTCAATAACTTTCGAAAAGGACTCGAAATATCCAATGATCGCTCAAAGCTTGCCAAAGATCGTTTTGAAGTTGGCCAAGGTTCCAAAGTAGATTACTATTCTGCTCAAGTTGATTACAATGAGGACAAAGCCCTGTTATTGGCTCAAGAACAATCCTATTTGAACACAAAAATCAGCCTAAACACGCTCCTCGTTCGTCCGCATTTAACTAGTTTTCAAACCCTACCCGTAATTGATTTATTACCCAAATTAAACTTGGGCGAATTGAAAGAGATGGCGCTGAAACAAAATCCAAGTTTAATGACGGCCTTGGTCACGAAAAAAATCAGTGATTTAGATACGAAAAACCTAAAGAGCCAACAAACCCCGCAAGTCGATTTATTAGCAGGCTATGCCGTAAGTAATGTATACAACGGAGCAGGTTTCGGTGTACAGAAAGGCTCCAGTGATGTTTTCAACTACGGATTACGCGCAACGATTAATATCTTCGATGGATACAATCAAAAGCGCCGTATTCAAAATGCGAAGATTGCCTCTGAGATCGCCCAATTACAAATTGAGGATGTGAAAAATCAGTTGGTGGCAGCCATTGAACGGTCCTACACAGCCTACGAAAATGCGCTGAATTTGATCACCTTAGAAACCGAAAATTATACGATTGCCAAGCAGAATATTGATATCGCTTTTGACCGATTCAAAATTGGTATTGCGACTTCCTATGAATTACGTGAGGTGCAACGAAATGCCGTAGCAGCTGAAACGCGATTAATCGAAGCGAAGTATGCCGCAAAAGCAGCTGAGATCGAATTGATTCGTTTGAGCGGGAACTTACTTTAACCCTTGCTCTTCATTTAATTGCTGTTGGTATAATTCAAAATACAAGCCCTTCTTGCGCATAAGTTGCGCATGCTTACCTTGCTCGACAATCTCACCACCTTGAAGCACAAAAACCCGATTGGCCAATTTCGCCGAGGAAACGCGATGAGAGATAATCAAGCTCGTCTTATCTACCATTATTTGTTTTAAATTAGACAAAATCTTGTGTTCCGTATGCGTATCTACGGCAGAAAGACAATCGTCTAAAATTAATATACTTGGATTCTTGGCAAGGGCTCTCGCCAAAGAAACACGTTGTTTCTGACCTCCGGATAACGTAACCCCACGCTCTCCCAAGATTGTTTCAAATTGATTCGGGAAGTCCTGAATGTTCTCGTAAACATCCGCATAACGTGCAGCTTGCGCCATTTGCGCATCGGTCAAATCATCTTGCCCAAAACGGATATTCTCCGCAATCGTGGTTGAAAACAAGAAGACATCCTGTGGCACAAATCCCAGATGCTTTCGCACATGCTGAATATCCCAATCCCGCAAAGGAATATCATCCAATAAAATATCACCAGCGCTCGGATCATAAAAACGCGCCATCAAAAGCGCAATCGTACTCTTCCCGGAACCTGTTGTTCCTAATAAGGCGACCGACTCCCCCGGATTAATCTCCAAATTCAGCGATTTTAAAACAGGGCGATCCGTCCCCGGATACGTGAAACACAAATCCTTAAACGTCCATTTTCCTTGAATCGGCTGAACAATCTGCTTACCCGGAACTAATTCTGATTTAATATTAAGAAATTCATTGATGCGTTTTTGGGATGCAGCGGCACGTTGAATTTGCGAACTCGTCCAACCAAGTGCAGTGACAGGCCAAGTCAACATAAATACATACATGATGAATTCAGTGATATTTCCCAGGGTCATTCTACCCGCCATCACCTCGTTTGAACCTACATAGACAACTAATAAAGTACTAAACCCGACCAACAATGAAATTAAGGGGGTAAACAAGGAATCTATCTTCACTAATTCCAAGGAACGCTTGCGGTAATTAGCTGAAGCATCTGAAAAGGCCTCCAACGATTGTTTTTCACGTACAAAAGATTTCAACACCCGAATTCCCGAAAACGCCTCCTGGACATAGGTAGAAATCGTGGAAAGACCAGCTTGAATTTCCTCTGACTTTTTGATAATCAAGGAATTGACGTAATAAATACTGAACGAAAGTATAGGCAAAGGAAGCAACACATACCACATTAGCGTAGTGCTCACTTGGTACATATAATAGATGACCAAGGTAAATACCGTGATCAGATTCAGCCCATACATCATACTTGGGCCCACATACATCCGCACTTTACTCACGTCTTCCGAGATACGAGCCATTAAGTCGCCGGTATTTTGTTTCCGATAAAATGATAAGGGGAGCGTTTGATAATGGGCATAAATCTCCTGTTTCATCTCATACTCAATATGCCGTGACATGACAATCAGGGTTTGACGCACCAAAAACAAAAAGACCCCTTTGATAAATGCCATCAAAACGATGAGCGCACCGTAATAAAAAAGCGTACTGGCAAATACCTCATAAAAGGCATTCTGCATCGAAAAACCCTTGAAGAGAAAATAAATATCAATGGTTTCTGTTACTAGATCCAGGGCAAATCGAACCAACTGAGCTGGAACAACTCCGAAAAAATTGGAGCAAAAAGTAAATAACATCCCCAATAGAAGAAGCCATTTATATTTCCAAAAATATTGATTAAGGTGACTAAGTGCGCCCATGCATAGAATAAGTTAGGACAAAGATAGGACCTTTCTAAATTAAAATATGTAATTTTGTGTTTTACAAACAAGAACGCTCTTTATTTTCGGATGGTTAACAGAAGACTACTACGGGTCAAAGCATTTCAACAAATGTATGCCTTTTGGACGCAGGAACGCGCGCAACATCAACTAGCCTTTGATGGCTTGCAGACGATTTTTCTCCCAGATCTTTCGCTGATGGTTGCCAAAGAAGAACAAACACCTCGTTTAGAGGGTTTGCGAAAATTAGCCGAAATCCAATTAACAGAATTTTTTCAAGGAATTCCCACAGAGGAAAGTATTCCCCAAGAATCGCTTGACGCGGCACAATCTGTCTATCGCGTCTACCAAAACAACGTAGCAAAGATTGCCCGAGACATGCGCAAAAGCATGGTTGTCGAAGTAGAATCCATCTACAAACAATATTTAAAACTTCTTTTCTATCTACAGAATCTCCCGACCATCGGTCAATGGGACGAGCAAAGACGCTTGTTGGAAAGCCCGATTAAAACCTCGCAAATCGCCAATAATAAAGTACTTGCCATTCTGCCGAAATGGAAAGATTTACAACAAGCCTTCGAAGCATATCACATTGGTTGGTCAGAGGACGAAGAAAACCTTTTGAAGAAATTATTCTTGGAAGGAATTTTACCGGATGAAAGTTTTGTGGCTTACCTGCCAGAGGCGGGAAAAGATGTACTCCAAGACTTAGAAATGGTCAAATACCTCCTGAAAAATTATCTGTTAAAACATCCTGCGATGACAGAATATTTTGAGGAAAAAGATTTAAATTGGCATGTAAATAAGGATGTGGTCAAAAGTTTGAGCACAAAAACGTTCAAGGTCGAAGCCTTGGAAGATTTGAGTTTACAGCCCTTGGCTTTGCAATGGGATGAGGACAAGAAATTCTTTGAGGAATTATTCGACTATTGCGTAGCAGAGGATAAGCAATTAACCGAATGGGTTAACGAGCAAACCAAAAACTGGGATTCGGAGCGTTTAGCAACATCCGATTTAATCATCTTAAAAATGGCTGTCGCCGAGATGATTAAGTTCGCGAGTATTCCCGTGAAGGTGAGCATTAATGAGTACATTGAAGTTGCCAAAAACTACTCGACACCTAAATCAGGTCCATTTATCAATGGAATCTTGGATGTGGTCTCGATTAAATTAATTAGTGAGAAAATTATTCAAAAATCAGGTCGAGGCTTAATCGACATAGCCAGTAAATAAATATGAGTAGATCATCAAAATCCTTCTGGGCATTTGTAGTAGGAGCTGCTACGGGAGCCGTTTTGGGCATTCTTTATGCACCGGATAAGGGAGAAAATACGCGTAGCAAATTGTACTTTCAACTGAACAAATACCGTGATCAATTGAAGCAATTGATTAATGACATCGTCGATGGCAAAGAAATTCCAGAAACGATGGCAAAATCTGAAGGCAAAAAAGTGGTCAACGATACGAAAGTCAAAGCTGAAAAGCTTCTTGAAGATGTTGAAAAAATGATGAGCCAAATCAAAGCAAAATAAGCATGGTTCGGTTTTCTCTTTTTGCAGGGCTTTTTTTGATTTTGTGGGGTTGCACCAACAAGCAAAAAGAATCGCTAAGCGATGCAGAGAATTCCATTCCGATTGATTTAAGACCGAGCGCCGACAAGCAAGCTAAAATGGTCTTTGATCAACCACTTGTTTATCTGGGTCGGATTAAAGAAGGAGACAGCGTATCCTATACCTTCCATTTCCGAAACAAAGGTAATTTGCCTTTGCAGATTAGTTCCGTTAATGCATCGTGTGGCTGCACGACACCCAAGTGGAGCAAGACACCGGTACCACCCGGCAAAAAAGGCTTTATCAAAGTAACCTTTGACTCACACGGGAAAGAAGGCAAAGTACAAAAAACAGTAACCGCGTACGCAAATACCATTCCGGCCGATAATATGGTCGCATTTAAAGTAGAAGTTATACCTCAAAAAAAATAGTCTTATGTTATTATTAGAAGCCAATCCACAAATCATGCAAATCGTCCTTTTTGGAGGAATTTTTGTGGTGTTTTATTTCTTTATGATTCGTCCCCAACAAAAAAAGGCGAAAGAAGCTCAAAAATTTATCAGTGAATTAAAAACGGGCGACAAGGTGGTTACCATAGGTGGTGCACACGGAACCGTTGTTTCCATTCGCGAAAAAACGATTGTCGTTGAAGTAGACGCAAGCAAAGGTGTTCGCATGGTATTCGAGAAATCAGCAATCTCCAAAGATGCCTCGTCTCGTTTAACAGAAGAATAAGATGAATCAGCAAAGCCTGAAACCCTTTATTGGCATTACAGGCGGAATCGGATCCGGCAAATCAACGATTTGTCGGATTTTTTCCATCTTAGGGATTCCTGTTTTCGAGGCAGATGCGCATGCACGTGACATTTGCGAAAATGACCCTGAGGTAAAGGAAGCCATCCTAGATGAATTTGGATCCAAAGCCTATTTACCCGATGGTTCCTACAATCGACCTTGGATGAAGGGATTGCTTCAGAAATACCCGGGAGACATTCAAAAACTGAATGCAATTATTCACCCCGCCGTGCGTAAAGCCGCGATTACTTGGTTAGAAAACGCCCCCAAAGCACCTTTCTACCTGTATGAATCAGCACTCATCACAGCACGAAATAAGCCGGAAATCATCAAGCAATTAATTGCCGTTTCATGCCCCTTGGATGAGCGCATCCAACATATCCAAAAACGTAATCATTCATCCTACATGCAAACCATGCAGATGATTGACCTCCAACCTAAACCTGAACAATACCTGCGAGGTGCCGACTTTGTCATTGAAAACAGCAAAAAGGACCGCGTTTGGCCTCAAATCGAAACAATTATGAAAACATTAAGCTGTGTCTTGCTTTTCCTTTTGATCAATTTCAATGGCTTTAGTCAGATTAAGGCTATGACCTTCAACATCCGTCTAGACACCGAGTCCGATGGGCAAGACCAATGGAAATACCGCGCCAAGCATTGCGCCGAACTCATTCAATACCACGAGGCGGATATCATTGGAATGCAAGAGGCTTTTATCCATCAGATTAAAGACTTTGCCAAAGCATTACCTGGTTATGCCTGGTTTGGGAAAGGCCGCGATGACGGAAAAGAAGCCGGAGAATTTTCTCCCCTATTTTACAATACCTCCAAGTTTAAACTCATCCGCGAAAAAACATTTTGGCTATCTGATTCCTGTGAAAAAGTTGGCTTCGGTTGGGATGCCGCTTGTCGGCGCGTAGTCACCTGGGGCGAATTCCAAGAAATAAAAACCCGAAAAAAATTCTTCGTCTTCAATACGCACTTCGACCACCTGGGAAAAATAGCTCGCCGGGAAAGTGCGAAATTAGTGTTAGCCAAGGTAGCCGAAATAGCTGGCAAAAGCCCGGCCATCATTACCGGGGATTTCAACGCTACCCCAGACGATGAGCCGATTCAAATCATCTTAAACGCATCTGACCCCAATCACCTAAGGGATAGCGAGACCATTAGCCAAAAAGGACATTATGGCCCTTACAGTTCATTTAATGGCTTCAAACAAGAGCAAGCAGGTAAACACATCGATTACATTTTCGTGAAAAATGGAGTGACATGTAGCCAGCATGCTACCCATTCGGAGACATGGGCGGGACGTTTTCCGACCGACCATTTCCCGGTAAGTGCGATCCTGCATTTACCCAAATAGCTTATTGGAAATTGCACCGCTAAAAGTTAACTTGCAGTATGGAAAATTTTATTGTTTCAGCGCGAAAATATAGACCTACCCAATTTGATTCGGTCGTTGGCCAAAGTCACATTACCACCACCCTAAAGAATGCCATCAAGTCGAATCACTTGGCTCAGGCCTTTCTTTTTTGTGGTCCTCGGGGTGTTGGTAAAACAACCTGCGCACGTATTTTAGCTAAAACAATCAATTGTGAAAACATTGGAGCAGATGGAGAGGCATGTGGTACTTGCCCGTCTTGCCAATCCTTTCAAGATAATACCTCGCTAACCATTCATGAGTTGGATGCAGCGTCCAATAACTCCGTGGAAGATATTCGTAGCCTAATTGACCAGGTTCGCTATCCTCCTCAGCGTGGTCGCTATAAAATCTACATCATTGATGAGGTTCACATGCTTTCAGCGGCGGCATTTAATGCCTTCCTGAAAACCTTGGAAGAACCACCCTCTTACGCCATTTTCATTCTTGCGACAACGGAGAAACATAAAATTCTACCCACGATCTTATCCCGTTGCCAAATCTTTGATTTCAACCGCATCCAATGGAAGGACATGGCCGATCATTTGGCAGGGATTGCGCAAAAAGAAAATATCCAAGCAGAACCCTCAGCCTTGGAATTAATTGCGATTAAGGCAGATGGAGGTTTGCGGGATGCGCTTTCGATGTTCGACTTGAACGTGACGTTTTCAACGGACAATTCACTTCGTCACAAAGATGTATTAGAGAATTTACACATCCTTGACAGCGATTATTACGTGAGTCTAACTGGCCATTTGATTCAACAAAATCATGTGGACACCTTGATTTTGCTAGATGAAATTATGCGAAAAGGCTTTGATGGACAGCAATTCATCAGCGGATTCATGGAACATCTTCGCAATTTACTCTTTGCCAAAGACCCACAAACTTTGGCCTTGATGGAGATTTCAGATGAGTCAAAAGCCAAATTCAAGCAACAAGCCGAATTAACGAGCACCTCATTCTTACTTTCTGCCATGAACATTTGTTCTACTTGCGAGAGTAATTACAAGTCGGCCAAAAACCCACGACTCCACCTCGAGCTCTGCCTGCTAAAAATCAATTACCTGCCATCGGTTTACCAAGTAGCTGCGGAGGGAGCTACCGGAAAAAAGCCTGAGCCCCAAGCGAAGAGCACTGGGGCTGAAAAACCAACAAGCACTCCAGTAATCGAAACACCGGAACCTGTCATTAGGCAGGAGGCCCCAACCCCAGGTCCTGCACCTGTGGTGGATCTACCTAAACCTGAGGCACCCGTCGCAAAACCTGTCACCAAGCCCGTGGCTCAAGTGCCTCCGGCGGGATTAGCCGGTTTGCGTTCGAGTAAGAGTGTCATCAAACAGAAGACAGAAGATACCGAAGTCGAGCAACAAAATATCGCTACAAACTTTGAGAATCAGCCTTTTGATCTAGCCCAATTATTGGAAATTTGGAGCGAAATCGCAACGAAATTTAAAGAGGCTAATTTGATCAATAAATTTGTCATGATGGATCGCCCGATTGAATTAGTTGGCACGATTGCACACATGAAAGTAGAGAATGAAGTGCAAGTTCAACACTTCAATGAGCAATTGCGAATGGAGGTTTTGGGAATTTTACGGGAACGCTTGCGCAACTATGCGATTGACATCGTTCTCGATGTGATTGTTCAAGAACAAGGAGAAAAGAAATTGCTGTATACGCAGTCCGACAAATACGACTTCTTGGTCCAGAAGCATCCGCTCTTGGGAGAACTGAAACAAAAATTGGGATTAGATCACGAATTCTAGCCTAACGAATCTGTCCATTTCCTTGAATCACCCACTTTTCAGTGACCAATTTTTCCAAAGCAAAAGGCCCACGCGCATGTAATTTCTGAGTTGAAATACCGATTTCTGCCCCTAGATCAAAAACGCCCCCATCCGTAAAACGAGTGGATGCATTCCAATAAACCGCTGCAGCATCGACCGACTGCAAGAATAATTGTGCTTCCTGCTCATCCGATGTTACGATCGCCTCCGAGTGGCGAGACGAAAATTGGTCAATGTGGTTCAAGGCTTCGGCCAAATCCTCCACAACCTTAACAGAACAAGCAAAATCCAAGAATTCACGTCCAAAATCTTCCTCCTGCGCTGGCTCAAGGAATGGATAGGCGAGACTTTTCAAAACAGGAAATGAAACAGAATCGGCAAATATGCGAACCTTATACTCCAGAAATAAAGGAGCCATTTTAGTCAAGAACGATGCTACTTGATCGCTGTGTAGAATCACGGTATCCAGCGAATTACAAACGGATGGCCGAGTAACCTTGGCATTTAGCACAATTTTGACCGCCATATCCGTATCCGCGGTGGAAGCGACATAGGTATGGCATACCCCGGCACCCGTTTCAATGGTGGGAACCAATGACTCCCTCCGTACCCGCTGAATCAAAGCATCCGAACCGCGTGGAATAATGACATCAATGTATTTGGTAGCTTGAAGTAAAGTCGTCACGTGCGAACGGTCTGTCGGCAACAAACGCACCAAATCTGTCGAGAGCCCTTGACTTTGCAGTGCCTCATGAATTAATTTAACTAAGATCTGATTGGTATACCAAGCATCTGTACCACCCCGCAAAACGGCCGCGTTTCCCGAACGAACACAGAGCGCCGCTACATCAATCGTCACATTGGGTCTAGATTCATAAATAACACCCACCACACCCAAGGGAACAGCCTTTTTTTGAAGAAGTAAGCCATTGGACAAAACCTTGTTCACTACCACTTGACCCGAGGGATCCGGTAAAGCTGCCACATCCTGTAGGCTTTCCGCCAAGGCTTCAATACGAGCCTCTGTAAGCAGCAAACGATCCCGCATGGGATTAGCCGCATCCATGTTCGCCAGATCTTTTGCATTTTCAGCCATGATATTAGCCTTTTGGGCAATCAATAAATCAGCTAATTTGGCAAGGACTGAAATCTTTACGGACGATTCAGCCAATGCAAGACTGGTTGAGGCTTTGCGAGTCGCAGCTAATAAAGGAAGGATATCGACGGTTTGTGACATTTGACAAAATTAAGAAAAGCCTTATTTACTCCAAACTTTTGATGACCGGGAAACGATAGATTGTTTGGACGGAATCTGAAAGATGGATGATATACCGCCCGGCCAACTCAGCCGAGAGATCAATATCGATGCGTTGCTGACCTGCTGAAAGATTACCTAAATCTTGTTGGCGAACTCTACGCCCCATGCTGTCATAAAGTTCCATACTGACTTTCGCATCCTGTCCCAACGGGAAATCGAGTCGGACCGACTGGCGAGTCGGATTTGGATAACATTTTATTTCGAGTGGCTCCGTATTGGACAAGACCAAAGAGGCGTCAAGCAATTTAATGGTGCCGTCCAACCAGGCAATTCGGGCGCTGATCCAATTCTGCATCCAATACAATTCGTCATTCGCATTATTTCCCACGTAATAATTCGGCCAAACCTTTTTCCCATAAAGAGGGAAACGACCAAAATTGCGTTGCATGGGTTCTTTTAAAACGACCGTCGTCGAATCCATGAATTTAAAAATGTTTTGGGTTGTTATGGTTGTTTTTCGTAGGCTTGCCCATCGAGACTTAAGTGAATTCACAAATACAGAATCCCGCATCAATTTACCCCACCAAAAAGGTGTTTGAACATAATCTGCCCTTCCTTGTTCGCTCATCTCCAGTTTATTGTAGGCCCAACCCTGGGGTAGATATCCGTCATAATAATCCGCATTTCCAAAGGATAGATTATAATCCCAGGTAGGGCCCATGGTCAACTTCCCTCCTTTGGAATCCTTATCCTTATAGAAATAAGTACTTAAGCGAAACCCATCTACATTGCGTGTCAATTCCGTGAGTAAAAAATAATTAACAAATGAAGGCATATCCATCATGGAACGGTAAGCAGCGCTAGGTTTCAATCCACTTTCCTCCTGTAAACTCTTCTCAAAGGTATTGACGTAATTCTTGATGTAATTAAATTGTTGGGTCGTGATCAGCTCCATTTTGGGATATTCAATTTGGAACAAAACCTTACCCGTTCCTCCACCGGAAATATAAGAACTCGTCCAATTTCGTGATGGCGAACCACTCGTTTTATCAATCTTTAAAAGGTACCCCCCCGTCAATTCATCCCCAGCATTATCAACCGGCATTAAATCCGCTAGATCCAACCGATTTCCGCCTTGCTTAATTTTTTCCATGAGAATATAAATCCCCTGATAGGCATCATTCAGAATCACCTCCACATAGCGTGTATTCGATTTTTGAAGTCCAAAATCTCCAGCTAATTTTTGGGCTAAGACATCCCGCAAAAAACTACGGTCATTGTAAGAGGCATTCAACACCCAATCCGACTCAGCAGGCATCTGAACCAAGGCAATATTTTGCGACTTCATCGCGACAGAATCCGCCCAAATTTCAAAGCCATAAGGCTTTTTAATCAAACCCGGTATGAAATAAAAATCCGCCTGAGATGTACTTCCTCGAAACTCAATACCCGCCCAAAAATTCAAGGTTGGCTTATCTGTTAATTGATTCAAGAACCCCTTTCCGCGATCATAAAGGCTAAACTTCGCGGGTATTTTAGGTTCATCCACGATTGTCGCCCCTTTGGTATTAATCACCAAAATAGGCAAATTTGATACCGTCAAACTTTGCGAAACAAGCTGAAATGACAAAGCAAGTAAAACGACAAGAATTCTAAAAGTCATGACCGAGGCTTAGGTAGGTCATCGGAGATTTAACCTCGTCATTTTCAATTCCATAGGCATAATCAAGCTTGATAAAATACCCAACGATGTTTGCTCGTGCACCGAATCCATATCCAAACAAGAAAGGATTTCGGAAATCGGTCACCGTCGCCCGAAAAGGATTGGTAGTACCCCCATAGAGATTCGTATTAAATCCATTACTTCGAGCAAAAGGATTGGCACCCGTCCAAGCACTTCCAGCGTCAAAGAATCCAACCATTTGGAAGGTATTCATAAACTGAGATTTGGAATACACGGAACCAATCAGGGATTTTAAGGGGATTCTTAGTTCGACATTGGCCAACAAATGACTATTCCCCGACAGTTTATTCATGCGAAACCCGCGAAGGGTCGTTGCAAAATCACTCATGAAGACATTGGGTTGCGCAATTCCATTGGTCCCCAAGGGATTTTCTTTTGTCCGCGCCTCTCGATCAATAAATAACCAGTTGTCCATCCCTCCCAATAAGGTTTGAGGTGCCCCAATGCCCACAGCATGGGAAGCAGAAAGTCGGGTAGCTAATAATAAACTATTACTGATTTTAAAATAATGACGAGCATCGAGGTTAAACCGAGTAAAAGACTGTTGTTTCAATGCGTATTGATATTCCGCTCCCGCAAACACTCGGAAGCCCGTGCGCAAATTCTCTGTCCAGTAAACGGAATTGTCAAAGGTATAATTTAATCGGCCACCCAAATAAGTTGATACAATTTCTGGCGTACTCACATTGTACTGATCGAAAGCTCGATTGGTCGTCAGCATGCCCGAAAAACTCAATTTACTCTGCAAATTAAGCGGATAGATTCCCTTAAGCTCAGCGCGATTAAATCGTATTTTCTGAGATACGGTCTCTGTTTCTTGGTCCAACACGCGTCGGTCAACCCGAAAAATCCAATCTACCTTATTCGCCAAGTAGGCATATTCTCCCCATAAGTCAATGTTTTTGATATTGGCGGAAAGGTATCCTCCTACTTTCAACAAATGATTTTCCATCAAATCATTCATCTTTAACTCCATGCTATAACCTAAGCCTCGGATGGGATCAATTCGAAAATTACCCTCAGAACCATTGATAACGAAAGAATTTTGATAATCCAAAGGTCCCTGCAAGCGGTTCGAATCTTTTCTTAATCGCAAAGCCTGTTGGCGTTCAATCCTCGACCTACGAATCTCGGATGACCTTTTATTTTCATCTGTCGGATTAATCACTTGAGCAACCTGCGTCGTATCCGGAAGCAATGGATACCACAAATAGGATGGGGTTGCCATCAATTGTTTACTATCAAACAATTGCAGTTGCTCACTTAAAATATCTCTGTTTTTGACCAAAAATGATTCATTCAACCATTGGAAATCTGACCAGTTTCCCGACTTCACAATAGTCTGATACAGTTTTTGATCTTGCGTATGATAAGAAACTAATTCCTGTGCGGTATTACTTTCATTTAAAAAGTAAATTAATGAATCTGAAACCGGACGAATATTGCTGATTAGGCCTTTGTGAATGAATAAGGTTTTAGGCTCCGATGGCGCATCAGCCCGCCAATGCATAAAGGCCAACATCCCTTTTTCTTTCATGTAGGTACTATCCGTAATCCGGTCGGTCAAATAAACGACATCCCCATTACTTCCCCACCAATGAGCCTCGGATTCCTGATTTTGATCTTGGGTAATCGGCGTTAATCGATTTCTCCGCAAGTCATAAATTCCAACATCCACTTGCCCTTGCTTGAGCGTTCGAACCAATAAATTCTGCCTGTTGTTCAATTCGAAATCCAAGAATCGAACATCCCCCAAATTCTTTTTCGAATTAAAACGCAAGGACTGACGAGTCCACTGATAGGTATTTAAGAAATTCTTACCCTCTTGAGCGTACAACACATAAAGATCCAATTTATTCGACCAGCGAACAATGGGGCTCTGACCACCATCGGCCCGCAAAGGATCCTTTAAACCCGTTCGGAAAATCTCTTTGGCACTTGCTGCAACCAATGATTTTAGCATGATACGGTATCTGCCGGCATCTTCTAAAATATAGACCATCCATTTGCCATCCGGACTTAATTGAAACCCTCGCAATTGCTCCCCGCGCCCAATTTCAACAGCCATCAAGGATTTCATCTCAACCTCCTTCACATTTACATCATATTGTTTGGCTTCACTGACATAAAACTCAAACCATTCTTTTAAGAATTTGGCAATAGGCTTTCGAATTGTACTGGAAATACTCGACTGCTCGTTTCGAATGACACGAGTCAGATTGACAATATTTCCAATTTGATTCGCTCCGTAGGTTTTTGCCAAATAAGACCAAATCGATTGCCCCAGGTATTCTGCCTCTAAACCGCGCGCCAAAACGGGTTTACGAACTTTATTCGCAACAACGACTTGGTACATGTATTGACTCATGGCTGCCGTTTCCCCATTCGCAACGTAAGCAGCTAATCCCGAGGTAAACCATTCAGGAACGGAAAGCAAAATTGAATTTTGTAAGGCATCTTTGATACTACCCCCATATAAAATATCGTGGATATATACATGAGACAATTGCCTCAGCAATTGATTACGATAACTTTGATAATCATTCTGGTAGGCAATTTCGATACGAAATTTCGCCCGATTTTCCTCGGCGGCCTCTTGGGCATCCGCATAACTAATTCCGCTGTTGGACTGAATTAATTCACTCCCCGAGGGATAAACAAAAACACGCGTTTTCTGGAAGGGAGTATAGGATAACAAATTCGTCATTCGCTGAAAATCCGCATCAAGAATCTGCAAGGTTGTTCTTGCCAAGGTCTCATTTTTACCAAAATAATACACCTCGAAGTTTTGGTTCGATAAGTATTTCCAGGAGAATTTTTGGTATTGAATACGTGTTTTATCCCAAATGCGTTGGCTCGGATAAAATTCTTGTGCGCGGAGAGAACTCCCCAGCAGGAAAGAAAATACACCCAAAAGTAAAATACGAACTCGTTGCATTTTCAAAGAATTACACAAAATCAAATTTAAGGATTTATACCGAAAATAAATGCGCATATCGATGAATTGAAACTTCCGCATCAAGTTCTTTTTCTCCAAGCAAAGCTTGTGAAAATGCTTTCGCAAAATAGGGTGTCAAGGAAACGCCTTTGGAACCAAAACCATTAAAGATTCCTTCATGTTTAGACAGTAATCCCACAAAAGGCCGACGATCTTGCGTGGCGGGTCGGACGCCCACATAGGTCTCCAATAAGGTATAGTGTGAGACGCCCATGCTGGCCAACTTCCCCATTAACTCCTCTCGAGCGGATTCGGTGGGTTCTTGGGAAAATTCATCCCAGCGGTAGGTTGCCCCAACTTTAAAATCCCCATTCGCAAGCGGTAGTATAAAGCCATTCTTATTTAAAATAAAATCAGGGGATGCTTGCGGAGAAGAAAACCGAATCAATTCCCCTTTTGCAGGCAAGAATGGTAATTTAGACCAAAGGGAATTTTGACTTCCATGAAATCCATCACAAAAAATGACTGCTTCAAAGTTTTCCGAATCTGCCAACTCAAATGTTCGAGCAAAATACAACCCTTTCCCCTCAAAATAAGCCTTGGAACATTTGACTAAAGTAGCCACATCAACCCAGCCCGCCTGATGAACCCAAACCCCTTCCTCGGTCCAATTCAAAAAATCGTGGTTGATTTGTTCTTTACGATCGATCAACCATGTTTTCATTTCCTCATTTGCAAAGGGACGAAACAAGGGCATTGGATGGAAAAAAGACGCACCTAAGGTCTTTTCCAAGGATTGATAAAAAGGAAAGAGGTAATTGAAAAGCTCTTCAGCTAACCAGGTTTTTTCTAGTTTCCGACCGGTTACGGGATTAAAAATCCCACCTGCGGCATAAGATGATTTAAAGTGCACTGGGGAGTCCCAAATTTCAAATGGGATGTCGGCTTCGACAAAATGATGAGCTAGGACGGTGCCAGCAATGCCTTGGCCGACGATTAAATAGGGCTTATTTTTTTTCACGTTGGACACGTTCAACCTGAGCTAGCACAAAATCAACTTGTTCATCCATACTGCGAAACGAAGTATCTAGATCAATTGCATCATCTGCGCGTTTCAATGGACCTTCCGCACGATTCGAATCAATTTCATCCCGCATGCGCAAATTCTCAATGATTTCCTCCAAAGGCAAATCCTCTCCTTTTTGCAAAAGCTCCAATTTCCGGCGTTGGGCACGGATGTGCGGCTGAGCCGTCATAAAGATTTTCACCTCCGCGTTGGGAAAGACAACCGTACCTACATCTCGACCATCCATCACAATACCTTTTTTCCTGCCCATCTCCTGTTGCTGAGCCACCATGGCCCGACGAACTACGGTGATCGCTGCCACTTGACTAACTAATTCCGAAATGTACATTTTTCGGATTTCTTGCTCGACATTTTCCCCGTTTAACAGGGTATCGGAAGCCTGTCGGGCAGGATTAAATTCGAAACCGATTTCGATGTGTTTGAGCGCTTCCTCAACGGCCTGAATATCTTTGATATCAATCTGATGGCGATGCAAATACAAGGCAACGGCCCGGTACATGGCACCGGTATCGACAAAGGCATAATGTAACTGTGCCGCAACACGTTTAGCTGTCGTACTTTTTCCACAAGAAGAAAAGCCATCAAGGGCCACGATGATCTTAGACATGAAACTCGTTTATAAAGGCAAGAATCGCTTGAAGCGTTTGCTCAGGTGCTTCATAACACCCTTGATGCGCGACTCCCTCCAAAATTACATATTTATGTTGGTCTTTCCCCGCCAATATTTCCAAAATACTTCCCACTGGAATCAGAGGATCCAAATCACCTAAAACAAACAAAAAGGGAATCGGGGTGTTTTGAAGGAAGGCTTGAAAATCCTGACGCTCCTTCATCGCAAGGGTTGCAGCTACTAATCCTTGAGCGTCTAATCCTTGGTAGCGCGTAATTAATTGATTCAAGGTTTCGCGGTGTTCATCCACGAATGTGGGAGTAAAGAGATTGCCAACAAAAGAACGAATAAAGGTCTCTGTTCCATGCTCGGCAATAAAGGAAGCCGTTTTTTCTCGTTGGTTTTTCTTTTCCGGAGAATCTGCGAGACATGTCGAATGCAACATGACCACGCCGCTCGTGATTGATGGGAATTGACTGGCTATTTCCAAAGCGACATAACCACCCATGGAATGACCGATGAAGATAAATTGCGTATCGAGTGGCAGGCTCTGCACAATTTTCTGTGCATAAGAAGCGATGCTCGAACAATCCGTCCATTCGGCAAAATTGGGATAATGGGTAGTGTGCTTCGAAAATGCGTCCGGCATAAAATCCTGCCAGATGCGAGCATCTTCGCCAAATCCATGCAAAAAAACGAGATGGGGCTTCATCCTAATAGGTTACTAACAGACCTACAATCGTAAACATTAAACCGATCAATGCGGACAAGCCTCCGACTAGACCTAGTCCAAAAACCGCCAAAACGATACCAATACCCAGTAATGTCAAACCAATCTTCAACTGAGGGGCCCAATTTCCCGGTCCGGATACGGCCGCCTTTGCTTTTTTAAATGACGCCTTTTTGAGCAAGAATTTCTCAACGGGCTTTTGATCTAAAATACGATCTACATGCAATGAAGCCGATTCGTTCTGCGTTTTGGGTGCGGGAGCAGCGGCAGCCGGCAAAGTAGCCTCAATACTACGCTGCGGAACCTGAATGGGCGCAGGTTGGTTAACATTATTCGTTGGAGCCACTTCATTCATCACGCGCAATTTATCCCCTTCTGAAACCTCCGGTTTCGAAGCTTGCGGTGCAGCACCAGGTGCAAATGGGGCGACCACTTTTTTAGCGCAAGAAGCTCCCAAGAATACTAATAAAGAAAATAAGAGAATCCGTTTCATGATTAAGCGACAACTTTCATTTGATGAAAAACAGTTCGTTCAAACTTCGATTTGGCATAAGTCAAATCAATCGTAAAGTCCTTTAAATCCGTTTGTGAAGGGATTTCAAACATGGCATCCGTCATGATTGCCTCCATGATGGAACGCAATCCACGAGCACCTAATTTATATTGCATCGCTTGCTCAACGATATATTTTAGCGCATCAGCAGAAAAATGTAAGGCCACTCCCTCCATCGAGAATAACTTTTCATATTGTTTCACCAAGGCATTTTTGGGCTCTGTTAAAATCGACAATAAGGCCTTCGTATCCAATGGATTTAAGAAAGTAACCACAGGAAGACGTCCCAATAATTCAGGAATCAAACCAAAAGATTTCAAATCCTGCGCAGATACGTATTTCATGATCTGGTCCTTCTCAAATGATTCATGGAACGTATCATCTCCTGAAAATCCAATCGGACGAGAATTCAAACGCTTCGCGATATGGCGATCAATCCCATCAAAAGCTCCTCCACAGATAAACAAAATATTCTCCGTATTCACTGCAATCATCTTCTGGTCCGGATGCTTACGCCCTCCTTGCGGCGGAACATTGACAATGGAACCCTCCAATAATTTCAATAAGGCTTGTTGGACCCCCTCACCCGACACATCCCGGGTAATCGAAGGATTGTCCGACTTCCTCGCAATCTTATCAATCTCATCGATGAAGACAATTCCACATTCCGCCTTCTCGACATCGTAATTAGCCGCTTGAAGCAAACGAGTTAGTATCGTTTCCACATCCTCCCCCACGTAACCTGCTTCCGTGATGACCGTTGCATCCGCAATACAGAAAGGTACTTGTAATTTTTGTGCCAAAGTACGGGCCAAATAGGTTTTACCCGTTCCCGTCTCCCCTACCATCAAGATATTCGATTTCTCAATCTTCACATCATCCGCCGAGGCCGGTTGCATCAAACGCTTATAATGGTTGTATACGGCCACCGACAAGTGGCGCTTCGCCTCTTCTTGTCCAATGACATATTCATCCAAATAAGCCTTTAGGTCCTTGGGTTTCACCAATTCAAATTGGTGATTGGAAATGCTCGCCGCGGGTGCGCCCATTTCCTCCTTGATTACCTCGTAACCCTGCTGTATGCAGCTGTCACAAATATGTCCATCGATACCCGACAAAATCATACCCACGTCGGATTTACTCCGACCGCAAAATGAACAACTTACCTTTTTATTACTCGCCATGAATTATACTGTACGTGTTAAAATCTCGTCAATTAGACCGTATTCCTTGGCCTCTGCCGCCTTCATCCAATAATCACGATCAGAATCACGCTCGATTTCCTCAAAGGATTTACCAGAATGCTTTGATAAGATTTCATACAATTCCGCACGAATCTTCACGATTTCACGTGCCGTGATTTCGATGTCACGCGATTGACCTTGCGCACCCCCCGAAGGCTGGTGAATCATCACACGCGCATGTTCCAAAGCCGACCGCTTACCTGCCGCACCACCTGCCAACAAGACCGCACCCATGGATGCCGCTAATGAAGTACAAACCGTTGCCACGTCGGGACGAATGTAGTTCATCGTATCATAGATACCCAAACCGGCATAAACGGAACCGCCTGGACTATTAATGTACATCACGATATCTTTCTTCGCATCTGTCGACTCCATAAAAAGCAATTGGGCCACGATAATATTCGCCATGTAATCATCCACAGGAACCCCCATGAAAATGATACGGTCCATGATTAAACGAGAGAATACATCAATCTGTGCAAAACGCATCGGACGCTCCTCGATGATGTATTGGGTCATATCCTCAATCTGGTGCATCGGACGATCACCGATGTGGTTCATGTATTGGTCAACCGCTAAACCATTCAAGCCACGGTGATGAACCGCATACTTACGAAACTCTTCTCCTGATAATTCTTTTGGATACATATAGTTCAATGTTTAAAAATCAAATTTAAAATATTTTGGCATTAAATACCTAAACACAAATGTACAAAGCTTAGTTCACAGAAAACCCCGCGAAGAGCGGGGTTTTCCAAAAATCTGTGACAAAGAACAATTACAACGCTGCTGCAATTGCCTTGAATTTCTCCACATCAATTTTCGATACTTTGTTCGGAATGTTTTCCACAATCACGGTCGCTACCTTATCCGAAAACGCTTGGTTGTACAAGTTCATGAAATTATCACCCTTCGACTTATCACTTAAGTAACCCATCGCGATTTTTTCAATCATCTCTTCAATACCCGGCTGATCCGATGATAAATAACCTCCAAACTGCTGACGTACCATATCTTTTGCCTTCTCAACCACCTCTGGGTAATCAACTTTCACGTCGAATTTCTCAGCGATTTCATTCTTGATTAAGTTCCAACGGATATCACGCTTCACATTATCAAAATCTTGATCAATTTGCTCCGGTGTAAATTTACCTTCGTTGATACGAATCAACCAAGTACGTAAGAACTCCTCAGGCAAATCAATTTTCACGTTCTCCAACAAAGCCTTCTCCGCATCGATGCGCAACAAATACTTCGCCTCACGTGCGTAATTTTCACCTACAATCGTCTCAACCTCTGCGCGGAATGATTTCTCATCAGTCGCTTTTCCAGGTCCTAAAACCTTATCGAAGAAAGCTACATTCATTTCCGCAGGTACTTGACGCGTGATATCTTCAACTACGTAAGAAACCTCACCTTTCAATTCAGCAACTTCCTCTTCTTTCTTACCTGTAGCTAATGCCAATGACTTTGCATCCACAAAAACCTTATCGATCGCGAACTTTAAGGTATCACCCTTCTTCGCACCCATGAAGATTTTCTTTGATTTATCTTGAATCGCATGCATTGGAATCGCAGATTTCTCAACCCACTCCCCTTGCGTAAAGGTTCCAAACACTAAATCACGATCTTCAACCGATTCAGGATGAGTTTGCTCACCAAATTGCTTCTTCAAATTTTCAATCGTTTCATCGATTTCCTTTTTGTCCGCCTTGATTTCGTACGATTGAATCGCCTTCATCTTCGCTAAATCCACCGAGAACTCGCCATGAAAACCTAAATCATAATGAAAAGTAAATTCGGTATCCTTTTCCCAATCAATCGAATCCGCTTCATCAACTGCTGGCAAAGGCTCTCCGACCAAATTCAACTTATTTTCCTTGATATAATCACTCACGGCATGACCCAATTCGTGATTAATTTCATCCACTAAGGCAGACTGACCATACAATTTCTTGATAAGTGTCGCCGGAACCATACCCGGACGGAAACCTTTGATGGAGGCCTTCTTGCGATAGTCCTTCAATTTTGCTTCAACCTTCTCTTTGTAATCAGCCTCTGTAACTACGACCGTCAAACGGCCCTGTAAATCACTTGCTTTATTGAGTGAAATGTTCATATAGAATTATTTATTTTTCAATTAAAAAAAGCCCTCAAAAACCTATCGGTGTTGAGGGCTTGCCTTGGTACGGGTGGAGGGACTCGAACCCCCATGCCTCGCGGCGCCAGATCCTAAGTCTGGTATGTCTACCAATTCCACCA
>Ga0228702_1000466_pt1 | contig 31449 bp, 28 predicted proteins | sample McNCre217_Aug_MG_2_FD_178018 | JGI IMG/M metagenome (GOLD analysis project Ga0228702, IMG submission 178018) | Freshwater microbial communities from McNutts Creek, Athens, Georgia, United States - 20-17_Aug_MG | ecosystem: Environmental > Aquatic > Freshwater > Creek | place: USA: Georgia...
CTGGTGTCGTCGGCGATCGGGGTCTCTGGGTTGGCAAGGGTTACAACCTCCAGCTTCTCCAACTGGATCTCGATGCCGCCCAACTTAACGCGCTCATCGTGGACAAGCCCACCGGTTACGGTCACGAACGAACCGTGGGTGAGGCTCGAGATGATGTCAGCTTGGGCATCAACCTCTTCGCGCTTGTAGGTAACCTGCACCGAGCCAGATTCGTCACGCAAAACCACAAACTGGATGCGCTTCTGATCGCGAAGGGTTTCTACCCATCCGCTCAGCTGAACTGGGCCATCTTGGCTGGCCGCGAGGGTGTTGATGAGGACACGATTCGACATGAAATCTTGGTCTTTCTTGGCTTGGCTCGGAGGCCGGTTTACAGCCAATCTTCAGGCTTTTTACAGCCTAACTGGCGCTTAGCAACAAGTTTAGCGGAGGGTAAACTAGAAGCCATGGCTGCCGATCGAATCCACCTAGTTCGTCACGGCGAGGTCCACAATCCCCAGGGCGTGCTCTACGGCCGACTGCCCAATTTCGGTTTGTCTGATCTCGGTAAAAAAATGGCGCTTGCCGCAGCCACCGAAATAAAGAATTCTGGCCGAAGCGTCGCGTCGCTTTACTGCTCGCCGCTGCAGCGCACCCAAGAGTCAGCGCAGCCCTTCACTCAGTTGCTGGGCCTCGAGCCCACCATAGACGACCGCCTGATTGAGCCCTACAACTTCTTCCAGGGCAAGGTCATGAAACCGGGACGAATCCTGCTTCGACCCCACCTCTGGTTTCACTTCCGCAACCCAGCAACCCCCAGTTGGGGAGAGCCCTACGAGGCCATCGTGGCCCGAATGACAGAAGTGGTGTTGCAAGTTGCTGCCGCTACTCAGGGCGGGGATGCGGTCTTGGTAAGTCACCAGTTGCCGATATGGATGCTTCACTCTGCCGCAACCGGCAGAAAACTTGCCCACAACCCAACCCAGCGTCGCTGTGCACTCAGCAGCATTACAAGTTTTGAAATCCACGACGGCAAGCTTGTCGAAGTTGACTATCGCGATCCGGCTCACGCGCTGCGTGCCGGCGCCATCGATGTTGGAGCGGTCTAATGACTAAAAATAATCACGCTATTCGCACGGCCATAATTGGTCTGTTGGCCGCGGCAAGCCTGCTGCTTGCCGGTTGCTCCAGCAACGATACGCTTGCCAACCAGTTCAAGAGCGGCGACAACAAAAACTACATCGCCGGCGACGGCACGGTTAGCGAGTACGCAGCCGCAGACCGAGGCAAGCCGGTGGCTTGGCAGGGTGTGACCGAGAGTGGGTCGGTTCTATCCAGTGCCAACCTCAGTGGCGTGGTCACCGTTGTCAACTTTTGGTACGCCGGCTGCGCGCCCTGCCGGGCAGAGGCAAAAGACCTTGAGGCCCTCTACAAAGAGTTTCTTCCAAATAAGGTTCAGTTCGTTGGCGTAAACGTTCGCGACACTGCGGGTACGGCTCAGGCTTTCGACCGAGCGTTCGGCATGACCTACCCAAGCATCATCGACAACAACACCGGTTCGGTGGTCTTGGCCTTTACCGGAATCGTTAGTCCGCAGGCCGTTCCAACCACTCTGGTGGTTGACCGCAAGGGCCGGGTTGCCGCGCGCATTTTGGGTCGCCTCGAAAAGGGAACCCTTAAAGCCATGATTCAGAAGGTTGTAGCCGAGAAGTAATGAATCCAGCCCAGGTAATCCTCAACGGTTCGCTGCTGCTTGCAGTGCCGTTGGCGTTGCTTGCCGGCCTAATCTCGTTTCTCTCGCCCTGTGTTTTGCCCCTGGTTCCTGGTTATCTGGGCTATGTCTCAGGGATGGTTGGTGAAGCTCCTAAACCGGGTTCAGACGTGGCTGGTACAAAGGCTGGCAAGAGCCGCGTTTTGGCCGGAACCGCGCTATTTGTTGCCGGATTCAGTCTGGTATTTGTTTCTTTCGGAACCGCGTTCGGCGCTTTGGGTCACCTGTTCTATGGTGCCAGTGGCCTCCTGGTGCAGCGCATCCTCGGGGTGCTCGTGGTGTTGCTTGGCTTTGTCATGATCGGTCAGTTTGGTTGGTTGCAGCGTGCCGTCAAGCCAACCTTTCGACCTCGCGCCGGACTCATTGGTGCACCACTGCTGGGAATGGCCTTTGGCTTGGGCTGGACCCCGTGTATTGGCCCCACCCTGGCCGCGGTGCTGTCGCTGGCAACTCAAACCGGCTCGGGCTGGCGCGGATCCATCTTGGCCCTTGCCTATTCGCTTGGGCTGGGGCTTCCGTTTCTGGGGCTGGCCGCCGGAATCGGCTGGGCAAGTCGATCGGTGAACTTTGTCCGAAAGAACATCCGAGTTTTCAACCTCATCGGCGGTGGGCTGATCATTCTCCTCGGCATCCTCATGGTTACCGGCATCTGGAATTTACTAATCGCGCAAATACAGGAGGCGATCGTTGGCTACCTCCCAGCAATCTAACGACCAGGGCGTGGGCCGCCCGGGAGATCACGTCTCCTCCTCGGCTCCGCTAAACGAACCAGTGCTAGGAATTCGCGGCTGGGGTCGTTGGACCTGGCGTCAGTTGACCAGCATGCGCACTGCGCTGATTCTGCTGCTTTTGCTGGCCACCGCGGCAATCCCCGGCTCAATCTACCCGCAGCATTCCGCAGACCCCAATGGCGTCACCACCTTCTTCCAGCAGAACCCAACGCTCGCACCAATCCTCGACAAGTTCCAGCTCTTCGATGTCTACTCCTCGGCCTGGTTTAGCGCAATCTACATTTTGCTTTTCGTCTCGCTAATCGGCTGCGTGCTTCCGCGAATCGCGGTTCACTATCAGGCCGTCAAGTCGCCACCGGCCGCCACTCCGAGCAACCTTTCTCGTATGCCGGCCTTCACCTCGGTCAAGCTGGGTGCCAAGAAGCGCCCCGAAGTGTTGATCGAGGCCTACAAGATTTTGCGCAAGCAGCGCTATCGCGTCGTGCGCACCGAAAACAGTGTTGCGGCCGAGCGCGGCTACTGGCGGGAGACCGGAAATCTCATCTTCCACGTGTCCCTGGTCGGCTTGCTCATCGCCGTTGGCTTGGGCGGAGCCTATTCCTACAGTGGGCAGCGAGTCCTGGTTGAGGGTGATACCTTTGTGAACAACCTGGCGGGCTACGATTCCTTCAGTCCGGGCATCGCCTTCAATGAAACCCAACTGCCGGCCTTCAGCGTCACGCTAAACCGCTTCGACGTGAAGTACGACTACCTAAACCGAACCAATGTGGGAACCCCGCTTTCCTTCAAGGCTCGCGTTGCCATTCGGGAGCGTGGCTCGCAGCAGGTTACCAACCGCACCATCCAGGTCAACCAACCCGCCGAGATCCCCGGATCCAAGATCTACCTCACCGGCAACGGTTATGCGCCAGTAATCACTATCCGCGATGGCAAGGGCAACGTTGCCTTCAGCGGTCCGGTTGTCTACCTGCCGCAGGATGCCAACATGACTTCGCTGGGTGTCATCAAGGTGCCGGATGCCAAGCCGCAGCAGTTTGGAATCCTGTCGTTCTTCTACCCAACGGCAGGCAAACTGAAAACCGGCGCATTTACCTCGGTGTTCCCCGCTAATGCCAACCCGCTGGTGACCATGAACGTTTACGAGGGAAACCTGGGTCTGGACTCGGGCATTCCGTCCAACGTGTTCTCGCTTGCGGTACACGGTCTAAAACAGCTGACCGGCGGTAAGACCGGAGTGAAGAGCGTTCAGCTCAAACTTGGTCAAACTCAGAACTTGCCTAACGGTTTGGGCACCGTCAGTTTCGATTCCCTTCGCCGCTATGCCTCGCTGGATATTGATTACAACCCTGGGCAGGTTTGGGTTTTGGTGTTTGCACTGCTTGCTCTCGGTGGCCTAATAATGTCGCTCGTGATTCCGCGTCGCCGAGTATGGGTGAAGATAGTTGATGGCGGTTTTGAGATCGCTGCGCTAGCCCGAGGCGACGACCCCATGCTCGAACGAGTGATCGCAAACCTGAGCGGCCAACTAAAGCCAGCAAAACCTAAGAAGTCCAGTACATCCGAGGAAGAGTCCAAATGAACGTGACGCTGAATGAAAACCTCTCTAAGTTCACCGAACTCGGAATCTACGCCTCGATGATTTTCTACGCGGTGGCATTCCTGATGCTGTCGATGAATCTGGCGAATGCTGCCAGCACCAAGTCAAAGGTGCGCAAGCAGGCCGGCAAGCTAGAAACCTACGGAATCTGGTCGATGATTGTGGCCGTGCTTTTTCAGGGCATTGGCGTGGTTGGACGTGCAATCGCAGCCGGACGCGTGCCCTGGGCCAACATGTATGAGTTCACCATTACCAGCACCCTGGTTGCTGTACTGATCTTTGTAATCGCTCAGTTCTTCCGAAAAGACATTCGATTCATCGGTGTACTAATCTCGGGCTTCGTGACTTTGGCACTTGGTCTGGCAACCACACTCTGGTACGTGCAGGTCAAGACACTGATGCCAGCCCTGCAGGACTACTGGCTGCTAATCCACGTGAGCGTTGCTATCTTGGGAACCGCGTTCTTCAACATCGCTGCTGCCCTCAGCATCGCCTACCTTTTGAAGACCGCCAAGTGGGTGCAGGAACCCAAGAAGGCACTGGCCAAGAACCCGCTTTTCAAGACCATGAAGCGCATTCTCGACCTATTCCCAACCATCGAAAAGCTGGAGCAGACCTCATACCGCTTCAACATCATTGGTTTCATCCTCTGGTCTTTCACGCTGATCGCGGGCGCAATCTGGGCGGAACGTGCTTGGCACCGCTACTGGGGTTGGGACACCAAGGAAGTCTGGACCTTCATCATCTGGACAATCTATGCCGGCTACCTTCACGCCAATGCAACTCGCGGTTGGAGTGGAAAGCGTTCGGCTTGGCTCGTGGTGATTGGTTTCGCCGCAATCATCTTCAACTTCACCATCGTGAACCTGTTCTTCAAGGGGTTACACGTGTATTCCGGCCTGAAGTAAGCGCGAGTTTAAAGAAGGTCGAGGCAGCGGTCCAAGCGTTTCAGCCACCAATCGGTGCGCTCTGGGCTAGCCGCTAGCGCCTGCATTCGTGCTTCAATGGGAACGACCCTGCGCACCGGAAGGTATCCGTCCACAGGCAGCAACGGGTCGTCACAGACGTCGTGGGTCAGCAATGCCACGGTTCCAAGGCCGCAGTCATAGTCCAATCCAGGCAGTGCTCCGGCCAGATGCAAGCCCATGCTGATCCCAACCGATGATTCCAGTGCGCTGGAAATCACCGCGGGCAAACCTGCCGCTGCCACGGTATTGAGCGCCGATGAGATTCCGCCAAGTGGCGCAGCCTTGATGACTAGGATGTCGGCTGCCCCGGCTTTGGCCACCGCCACCGGGTCTTGGGCTAGGCGCACCAATTCATCGGCGGCAATTTTGATGTTCTTGCCAACTAGTTTGGCCTTCAGGTCAACCATCTCTTCGATGCTGGCCACCGGCTGTTCAAAGTAATCGAGCGCGATTCCGTCGTGGGCTAGCCGATAGCAAAGCTGCATGGCAATGGCCACCGAATAGCCGCCATTGGCATCGAGGCGAATACGCGCATGCGGATACAGTTTGTGCACCGCGCGAATCCGAGCTAGGTCGTCGGCCATTTTTTGCCCGGGTTCGGCAACCTTGATCTTCACGGTCCGGAAGTTTCCGAAAGGCGCGAGGGCCTCGGAGACATCGTCGGCTGCCACCGCCGGCAGGGTGGCGTTAATGCCAACTCGGTCACGGTTTAGTTTTGGCGAGGAAAATGCGAATTCAAACGCGGCCTGCAGCCACTGTGCCGCAATAGGGTCGGGGTACTCGATGAATGGCGACCATTCGGCCCAGCCTTCGGGGCCTTTAAAAAGCACTATTTCGCGATCGGTAATTCCCCGAAACTTGGTGCGCATCGGAATGCTAAGTACGCGTGCGGAAGCAGCGACCTGGCGCATTTCGGTTTTGGGTATCGGCACACAGTTAGTCTAGAAGCATGACGAGCAAGGTTTCCCAGTTGTTTGACGCGTCCATTTGGCACGAGGTTCCGGGCTTCGAGGCCCTGACCGACATTACCTATCACCGTCACAACACCGAGGGCATTGTGCGCGTTGCATTCAATCGTCCAGAGGTGCGAAACGCATTCCGACCAAAGACCGTTGATGAGCTGGTCAGAGCCCTAACCCACGCCGCCGAGGACTCCAAGGTGGGTGTCGTTTTGCTGACCGGAAATGGTCCGTCTGAGAAAGACGGCGGCTGGGCGTTTTCCAGCGGCGGCGATCAGCGGGTTCGGGGCAAGAGCGGATATCAGTACTCCGATGGCGAAGACAGCAGCGGTGCAGACCCTGCCCGCGCCGGTCGCCTGCACATTCTCGAGGTTCAGCGCATTATTCGATTCATGCCCAAGGTGGTTATTGCGCTGGTTCCGGGATGGGCTGCCGGAGGCGGCCACTCGCTCAATGTAATCGCCGACCTCTCTATTGCCAGTGCCGAGCAGGCCCGCTTCAAGCAGACCGATGCCGATGTGGGCTCCTTTGACGCCGGTTACGGCAGCGCCTACCTTGCAAAGCAGGTTGGCCAGAAGTTTGCCCGCGAAATCTTCTTTTTGGGTGAAACCTACGATGCCCAGCGCGCCTACGAAATGGGTGTTGTGAACCGAGTTGTGCCTCACGCAGAACTGGAAAAAGCGGGCGTGGAGTGGGGCACCGAGATCATGCGTAAGAGTCCAACCGCCATTCGTATGCTCAAGTACGCCATGAACGCCACCGATGATGGGCTGGTCGGCCAGCAGCTTTTCGCGGGCGAGGCTACACGATTGGCATACGGCACCGATGAGGCGGTGGAGGGGCGCGATTCCTTCCTGCAGCGTCGCGAACCAGACTGGTCGCCGTTCCCCTGGCACTTCTAGCGGTGAGCAACTAACCGTCAACTTCGAATAACAAATTATGTCTATTCCACTAAAGCTGGTTGCAGCCAACGACACCGTCGGCGCTCTGATTGCACTTGCCGATGCCCTGGCCGGAAAGCAGGCGGTTTTTGTCACGGCGCCCGAGACCAATGGGCTCATGCCTGAGGTGCATGGGCTGCCCGATGACGTTGCTGACGGCGTGGCCCTAATCGTGGAATCCAGCGGCAGTACCGGAACCCCCAAGCGAATCACACTGAGCCGCGAGGCGCTCCTGGCCAGTTGCAGGGCCAGCGACTTGGCGCTCACCGGGGGAGCACCGACCGGAACATCTCAGTGGCTACTGGCGCTTCCCATTAACTACATCGCGGGCATCAATGTCTTGCTACGTTCACTGGTGGCAGAGACCCAGCCCGTAATCATGAACACCGCGCTGCCGTTCACGGCCGAGGCCTTTGGGCGCAGTGCCGGCTTTATGACCGCACCACATCGTTTTGTTTCCCTGGTACCTACCCAGCTGCAGCGCCTTGTTGCCGCCGCCAAGTCCGACCAGTACCTGCTAGCCCAACTGCGTCGCTTTGACGCGATTCTGGTCGGTGGTCAGGCCACCGATTTGGCACTCCTGGAGTCGGCTCAGGAACTGGGGTTGAAGGTGATTCGAAGCTATGGCTCGGCCGAGACCTCGGGTGGCTGCGTCTACGACGGGAAGCCGCTTGACGGGGTTGAACTCGGCATCGGTGACGCCGGACAGATCAAGATCAGGGGAGCGGTGCTGGCTAAGGGCGTAGCGGATGCAACTGGCTGGTACCAGACCAACGATCTTGGCGAGATTGGCGCAGACGGGCGCCTAAAGGTTCTTGGCCGCTCCAACCGAGTACTCAACTCGGGTGGCCTCAAGATTTCACTAGACCTAATCGAAGAGGCCGTACGCGGCATTGGCGGAGTAGTTGAGGCCGCCGCAATCGCTGTAAACGACAATGAGTGGGGTGAGCGAGCGGCGATCATCTATGTGGGAAGCCCGGAGGTGGCCGACTTTATTGCCGCCGATGCTCTCAGCCAATTGGGGCCGGCGGCTAAGCCGGTTCGTGTCATCAGGGTGGATGCATTACCGCGGCTGACCAGCGGCAAGCCCGACTACCAGGCGCTCAAATCGCAGTTCTCTTGAGTAGCATCGTTAGGTGCCCAAAAAATCGCGTAACTCCAAAACTGGCCTTTGGCTCACCGGAGCCAGACTCCGCACCCTTCCGCTAGCGGTAGTTCCGGTAGCGCTCGGTATGTCGAGCGCCATCGCGGTAAACAAGTTCAACCCTGTGCTCAGTTCTTTGGCGCTCGCGGTGGCCCTGCTGCTGCAGATAGCGGTCAACTACGCAAACGACTACAGCGATGGCGTCAGGGGTACCGATGCCAAGCGCGTTGGTCCACTCCGACTGACTGGCTCGGGAGCCGTGCCCGCAAACCGGGTGCGCAATGTTGCGCTGGGGTTCTTTGGCCTCGCGGCCATTGCCGGACTGGCAATCGTTGTCATCACTCAGCTCTGGTGGATTGTTCTTGTTGGCCTCGCCTGCCTCATCGCGGGTTGGTATTACACGGGCGGAAAACGCCCCTACGGTTACGCAGGTTTTGGCGAACTGGCAGTTTTCGTTTTCTTTGGGCTAGTGGCAACAATAGGGACCAGCTTCATTCAGGTTGGTTACCTGGATCAAACCGCGGTTCTGTGGGCCACCGCATCGGGCCTATTTGCCTCTGCCGTTCTGATGGTAAACAACATTCGCGACATTAACACCGATGTCCAGGCCAACAAGCGCACCCTCGCCGTCAAGCTGGGCAAGCGCTGGGCCTCGGTGCTGTTTATCGTCATGCTCTGGCTGCCGTATGCCATTTTGACGCTGATCGGTTTTGTCTATCAGGGCACGATTTTGGCTTGGGTCAGCGTGCTGCTTACAGCGCCTGCAACACTGATTTTTGTGCAGGCGAAGCAACCCAAGGAACTCATACTGGTGCTGAAGTTGACCAGTTTTGCGGCGCTGGCCTACGCGCTTTTGGTGCTACTCGCCTTCGCGGTCCAATAGCTCGTTTTCCACGTCATGGCCGGAGTTGGCCTTGGCAACCCTGCGCTGGCTGCGCTTGTAAACGTATTCTGAAACCTTGTCGCGCTGCTTGCGCAAGAAAATGATTGAGAGCGAAAACGAAATCACGGCTGCAAAAATGGCTGCTAGCATCCAGTCCATCTGAGTCAAAAGCAGAATGGAGAGCACCGCTACAAAAATGCCAATTCGCAATAGGAAGTAGTTAATTACCGGATTGTTCATAACTCAATCCTAAGTAGGCTTTAACTATGCGGGCAGTGCTCTTCGCCATCGGCGCAATCGGAATATTCACGGTGTTTGTAACCGTGTTCGCCGCCAGCGCGCCGGCTCGAGCAGTTCGAGTGTTGCCAAAGTGGATCTGGGTCATTCTCTGCGTGCTAGTCACCCCGGTCGGTGGTGTTCTATATCTGACGCTTGGACGCCCGCTCGGGGCAGATGAGATGCCAAGTGCGCCTAACCAGGCTCGTCCAAGGCCCAAACGGGCACCAGACGACGATCCGGAATTCCTGCGCAATTTGGCCCAACGCCTCAAAGATGAAAAGGACGGCAAATAATTGTCGTCTGCCCAAAAGACAGCTCAGCCGGTTCCCGCTCAGCAGTTTGCCTCGCACCTGCTGGCCCAGCTGGTTGCCAATGGAGTCGATCACATTTTCCTGGCACCCGGTGCCAGGTCCCAAGCGCTCGCCATCGCGGCAGGTCAATTGGCAGATGCCGGCCACGTTCAGTTGCACGTTCGGCTCGATGAGCGCTCCCTTGGATTCAATGCGCTAGGTGTTGGCTTGGCCAGCGGTTATCCCGCCGTGGTTATCACAACCTCTGGAACTGCAGTGGCAAATCTGCATCCTGCGGTTTTAGAGGCACATCACGCCGGAATCCCAATGATTCTGCTCACAGCCGACCGGCCGGCAGAGTTGCGCGGAGTTGGCGCAAACCAGACCACCAATCAGGTTGGTATTTTTGCCGATGCGGTTCGCAGCTGCACCGATGTGCCAGCCCCCGAATCGAGTCAGTCGGATGCCAAACTTGCCGCCCTTGCGGCCGAATTGGTCGAAAACGCGCTCTCGCAGGCAGTTTCAGAATCTGGGCCGGTTCAACTAAATCTCGCTTTCCGCGAGCCCTTGAGTTCAACAAGCCCTAACGCGGCCGAGGTTTTTGAAGCTCTGGCGGCGGCGCACTTAGCTGTTTCTCAGACCCAGTCCATAAGCATTGTCGGCTCGGCCGACGAGTGCGGACCTGACTGTGGGCACGACCACGGAGACCAAAGCTCAAAGCAGCCGGATACCGTTATCGACCTGTCGCTAAACACCGTTGTGATTGCCGGAGATGCCGGTTACCTTGCCCGCTGGTATTGCAGCGGGTTGCCACTTCTGGCAGAACCATCCTCAGGGGTCAGGCACCTGCCAGAATCGGTTCCCGGCTATCTCTGGGTGCTTCGCGAGCATCCCGAACTCGTAGACCAAATCCAGCAGGTTTTGGTTTTTGGCAAGCCAACTCTGAGTCGCCAGGTTCAGGCTCTGTTGAAGCGCCCAAACCTGAAAGTCTTTGTGGATCCCGGTCGTCATGGGGTATTCAATCCTGCGCACAATGCACAGATTCTTGGCGATGATGTTGAGTTCCTGGGTGATCCAAATCCGAAGTGGTTGGAAGGCTGGCAGCAGGCTGGCGCTGATGCCGCTGCAAAGGTGACCGACCGCGAAGTGCAGCACGCGATGACTCGCCGTGCGCTTGTCGAAACTGTCTTTGCCGGTGCCGGAAAACAGAATCCGCTGATTCTGGGAGCCTCTAGGCTGATTCGCGAGGCTGACTACTGGGCTCCGGCCAAAGAGCGCAAGGTTTATGCCAACCGCGGCTTGGCCGGCATCGACGGCACTGTCGCAACTGCAACCGGAATCGCCCTGACCCACCCGGGTAGCATGGTGAGGGTCTTGCTCGGGGATCTGACCCTGCTGCACGACGTGGGTTCTCTCGTGGTAGATCCGCTGGATGGCGACCTAAACATTCAGGTCATTGTTGGCAACGACCACGGCGGTTCCATCTTTGAAGGACTCGAAGTGGCCCAGATTTTGGATGAAAACAATTTCGAGAGACTTTTCCGAACCCCTCAGAACGTGCGTCTCGAGCATTTGGCTAAAGCCTATGGGTGGCAATATCGGGCGGTAAATTCGGCTTCTGCCCTCAAGCAAGCCATGAAGCAGACCGGTCGAGTGCTGGTAGAAGTGGCACTCGGCTAGTCTTCCATTCGGTCTGGCACACCGATGACGCAGTGCGTAAAGGGCTAGCGGCCGGAGAGTGCCTGAAGAATCGGCTTGAACTTCAGGTCGGTTTCCGCAAGCTCATCTGCTGGAACCGAACCGGCAACAATGCCGCATCCCGCAAAAGCGGTCAACTTGCCATCGGCAAGGTAGGCGCCACGCAGTGCGATTGCCCACTCGCCATCGCCATCTGCGCCGATCCAGCCCACCGGCCCGGCATAGCCGCCGCGGTCGAATGGCTCCAGTTCAGAAATCAGAAGTTGAGCGGCATCGGTCGGGGTGCCGGCCACCGCTGCAGTGGGGTGAAGTGCAGTCGCCAGATCCAGCACCGAACTATCTTGGCTGATAATTCCCTGCACATCGCTGGCCAGGTGCCAAAGATTTGGCAGTGCCAAACTGAATGGCGAGGCATCGGCAACAATCTCTTCGCAGAAGGGCTCTAGGGCATTGACCAGGCTCTCAACCGCCAACCGGTGTTCATGGGCATTCTTGGGTGAGCCTAGTAGGGCGGCTGCGATGGCTCGATCCACCTCGGGATCGGTGCCACGACCGGCGGTTCCGGCAAGAACCCGTGCCGAAACCCTCTGATGATCCACCCGCACCAGCAACTCGGGGGAAGCGCCGAACTGACCGTTGACCCAGTAGGTCCAGCAGCTTGGATAGCGTTTTGCGAGGTTTGCGATGGCCGGTCTCGGATCGAAATCTGTTGGGACGCTCGCAGTGAGGTCTCGCGCAAGAACTACCTTGCTTAGCTTGTTGGCGGCAATCTTAGAGACAGCGGTGGCAACGTTTTGTTCGAAGCCGGTCTCGTCAACTTGGCCGGGAGTCAGCAGAACCGGGTGCTCGCTGGCTGGGGTTTCAAACCAGTCAGAGTCCACAGTGGTTGGCGTGTCAAAGTCTTCAATTCCAATGGTGGTCAGCCAGGCTCTTCCGTCGCGTAGCCCCAGAACCTGCTTGGGCACCGTCAGGGTGCTCTCGTAACTGCTCTGGTCGTCAAATGCGAAAGAACCAAATGCGACCAAACCGTGGGCGATTCCGCTGGTCGGGTCCTCGATGTGTGCTCCAGCAACCAGTTGCCGCCACTGCTGAGCCAACGATTGCATACGGCCGGGACCAATGGCCCGCAGTTTCACAACGCATCCGCGGCCAACCATTCCCTCGCCATTTCTGAAGAAGGCAGTGCCATTGGCCGCCAGGGCATCGGTGAGTTTGAAATCCTGAGGCAGGTCCACGGCTACAGTTTTGACGAACAGTGCGGGAAAGGTGTGTCCAGGGTCGTGGTGATTGGACACTCGCGCACGCCCTTCCGAAGTCTGTAGGTTTGCTGACAGTCCAACCACCACCATTGGCTTGGGCCAGAGGTTCAGGTAATTTGGAACAAGAGAATTCTATTCTCCTCGCACTCCCTAAAATCCCGTCAGGATCGGCCTTGAAGTTTGTTCCAGCCAAACCGGTTGCCATCGGCGCCATTCTGGCCCTGGGCGCACTCATCTTCATGGGTACTCAATCGGCCAGGGCAGATGACAGTCAGCCGCACCCGACCGAGAGCGCTCACTTCTCTCCACAGCCTTCAGAACAGCAATTCGACGATGACTATGACGTTCAAAGCCAGTTGGAGAAGAAGTATGGCGGAAAGCGCGATATTGCAACACCTCCGCTGCTGGTGAAGCAATCAAGCATCGCCGGAGCAGCTGCAAACAGCACCAAAACCTATGTGGCCCAACCCCTTGACGTTGCTAAGGGGCAGCTAAACCCCGATGCAAATCAGGACAAGTCGCAAGCTCAGAAGCCAAAAGTTTTCAATATTGACAAAAATCAACCGGTCATCAAAACCATAACCTCGGCAAGTTTTACCAACCCGGCCGATGAATTTGCGCGTTGGGCTTACCTAGCCATGGGGCTGACGGCAGCGGCGGCACTCGCATTCTTTGGGCTAGCTTTCGCAAGGCGGCGCTAACGGGCATAAAGGTAGACTTTTTGAGTGAGTAAAGCCGACCTGCACAAAAAGCCTGCCGAGGTTGCCGCAATGTTTGACGACGTTGCCGAAACCTACGACGTTGCCAACGATTTGCTCTCTGCCGGCCGCGATCGCGCCTGGCGAAAGGCAACCGCTAAGGCCGTCGACTCAAAGCCCGGGCAAAGTGTCCTTGATTTGGCCGCCGGTACCGGCTCATCTTCGGTCACCTTTCTGAAGCCTGGAGTGCGTGTTGTTGCCGGCGACTTCTCGCAGGGCATGCTCAATGTGGGCCGCAAACGCCACCCCGAGATCGAATTTGTGTTCGCCGATGCAACGGCGCTGCCATTTGAATCCGAAGAATTCGACACCGTGACGATTAGTTTTGGTCTGCGAAATGTGGTGGACACCAACAAAGCACTGCGCGAGATGCTGCGGGTAACCAAGCCGGGCGGGCGTCTCGTAATTTGCGAATTCAGTGAGGTCCAAAACAAACTGGTCCGCCCGTTTTACAACTTCTACTTGGCAAAGTTGCTGCCTGCTGTTTCGCGTCTGGCCAGCAAGACGCCCGAGGCCTATTCCTACCTGAGTGATTCCATCAAGGCTTGGCCAAACCAAGAGGCCCTTGCCAAGCAAGTAACAGAGGCGGGCTGGACCAACGTTCAGGTGCAAAACCTAACCTTCGGCGCAGTAGCCCTGCACATCGCTACCAAGGCCGGTGCACGATAGTGGCTGCAAACCTGCCAAAGCAGCTTCGCAAGGTAACTGACAAGGCTTTGCTCAAGCGTCTTTCGGATGGCCTTGAAAGGGTCGAAGAATCTATCGATAAGGCTGTTGCGCAGTCCGATCCAATCGCCGACCAGACCAGCCGCCACCTGACATCGGCCGGCGGTAAAAGAGTTCGCCCAACCTTGCTCATGCTGACTTCCCAGTTTGGAGAGGGCATAACCCAACGGGTCGTCGACGCCTCGGTTGTAGTAGAGCTAACTCACCTGGCTACCCTTTACCACGATGACGTCATGGATGAAGCTCCGATGCGTCGCGGTGTCAAGACTGCACATGAAATCTGGGGCAACAGCGTTGCCATTATTACCGGAGACCTGCTTTTCGCGCGGGCATCACAGCTGGTGGCCGACCTCGGTGGCGACGCACTAAAGCTGCAGGCAGATACTTTCGAGCGGCTCTGTCTTGGTCAATTGCATGAGACCATGGGGCCTCAAGCCGGCGATGAGGCCGTGGCGCACTACATCCAGGTGCTGGCCGACAAGACCGGCTCGCTGATCGCAACAGCCGCCGAAATGGGCATCATTTACAGCAACGCCGACTCTGCCTACCGCCAGCCGGTTCGCGACTTCGGCGAAAAAATCGGTGTTGCCTTCCAACTCATCGATGACGTTATCGATCTTCAGAGTGACGGCAAGACCAGTGGTAAGACTCAGGGCACCGACCTGCTGGCCCATGTGGATACGCTTCCAACCCTGTACCTGCGCCAGCTTGCAAGCGTCGACGACGAAGCTCGGGCTCTTTTGGCCGAGGTTGACGCCGTGACGCCAGAGACGCTCCAAGGGGTAATTGACCAACTCAAAACCCACCCGGTGACCCAACGCACCTTCGATGAAGCCAAGCGCTGGGCCGATGAAGCGGTTTCCGCACTGGCAACACTGCCGGACGGACCCGCCAAGCAGGCCATGATTGCCTTTGCTGAAGCAGTGATTGACCGCCGCAACTAAACAGGAGAAGCCGTGCGCGAGTTGTTTCAACTGAACCGAGGTGGAGTTTCACTCCTGATCGAAACGTCAACCGGGACTCCAAACGTTTTTTACTGGGGCCAACAACTGCCGGAGGGCACGAAGCCTGACCAATACCTACTGGCGCTTAGCGAGCCAGCTCCGCACGGTTATTTCGATCAGGCGCATCGCCCAGGGGTTTGGCGCGAAAACGCTCGTGGTTTCTGGGGTCGCCCCGCACTATTGGGCCACCGCGATGGAAAAGACTGGAGCCAACTTTTCCAACTGCAAGATGCCATTGCTTCTGAACATTCAGCAACTTTTATCTCGCGCGACTTGCAACTTGGCGTCGAAGTGGAGATCAGTTATTCGCTTACTGAAAGTGGATTGGTGGCCATCGACCATCGGATTACCAACCTGGAAGAGGGCACGTTTTTCCTCGAAAATTCCAGTGCATTTCTTCCGGTTCCCGACTATGCCACCGATTTTCTGGACTTCACCGGCCGCTGGCTGAAGGAGCGGCAACCTCAGCGAGGCAAGATTCAAACCGGAATCTGGCAGCGAGAGAGCCGCGAGGGTCGTTCGGGACACGATTACACGCTGGCGCAATTTGCCATGACTCCCCAGGCTGGATTCAATTGCGGTGAAGTGTGGGGGCTGAGTCTTGCCTGGAGTGGTCAGGGTTCACACATCATCGAGCGCCAAAGTGTAGGGCGCACCCAGATTGGTGCCGGTGAGCTACTGATGCCGGGAGAAGTCACCCTTGAGAAGGGTCAGACCTACCGGGCGCCAACTGTTCTTGCCAGTTATGCCAACAATGGCATCGATGGCGCCAGCCACCGTTTTCACCAGTGGGTGCGTTCGCGCAAGAACCACCCAACCAATATTCGTCCTCGTCCGGTAACCCTAAATGTTTGGGAAGCGGTCTACATGGACCACAACCTAGAGAAGCTTTCGGCTTTAGCTGAGGTTGCCGGTGAGATTGGCGTTGAGCGCTTTGTCCTTGACGATGGCTGGTTTGGTGCTCGCCGCGACGACCACGCTGGCCTAGGCGATTGGACTGTTGCAGAGGAGGTTTGGCCCAATGGCTTGAAGCCGCTAATCGACGTGGTTCACAAAAACGGCATGGAGTTCGGTCTCTGGTTCGAGGGCGAAATGGTCAATCCAGACAGCGACCTCTTCCGGGCTCATCCTGACTGGGTATTGCAAAGCAGGGGTCGACTTCCCATCGAGGCGCGGTTCCAGCAGGTTCTGGACCTTTGCCACCCGGGAGCCTTCGAACATGTTCTTGGCCAGGTGGATGCCCTGCTAACTGAATATCCAGTTGCATATATCAAGTGGGACCACAACCGCACGCTCACCGATGCAGCGCATTTTGGCAAGGCCACAATGCGCAACCAAACCTTCGCAATCTATCGCCTTTTCGATGAGCTAAAACTGCGGCACCCAGGTCTAGAAATTGAAAGTTGTGCCAGCGGCGGTGGGCGAATCGACCTTGGGATGATTGACCACGCTGATCGATTCTGGACAAGTGATTGCAATGATGCGCTCGAGCGTCAGTCCATTCAGCGGTACACCAGCATTGTTTTTCCACCGGAAATGCTTGGAACGCACATCGGACCCACTCACGCCCACAGCACCGGACGCACCCACGAGTTGTCCTTCCGCGCAATAACTGCTTTGTTTGGCCATGCCGGCCTTGAGTGGGACTTGACTGAGGCGACAGCCGAAGAGCGCGAAACGCTTAGGGCCTGGACCAGTTACTTCAAGGAAAACCGAGACCTTCTTCACAGCGGCCGCGTGGTGCGTCTGGATTCGGTTGACAACACGGCATGGAGCCACGGAGTGGTGGCGCAAGACGGAAGCCGCGCAATCTTTGCCTATGTCGTCACCGGCATGAGCCAGTATTCGATTCCTATGGCAATGCGCCTAGCCGGATTAGATGACCTAGCTCAGTACCATGTCATGTTGGTTACTCCGGCAGGCGGTTACCTAAGCACTCAGAAGAGCGATCCGGACTGGATTAGGGGAGTGACAGTTGACGGCAGGTACCTCCAGAGTGTTGGCCTGCGCACCCCAATTCTGAAGCCCGAAAACGCATTCCTAGTAGAAGTCACCAGGGTCGGTTAGGTTCGCAAGAAACTGAAAAGTGTTTTCTGAACCTGGGCCATGAAACTCGGGTTTAGGCTGTATCAATGGGTACACTAACCACAGCAATGCTGTCCGTAAATAGGGCCAAGCGTGCCATGGTTGGGCTCACCGGAATTTTCTATATTCAAGGATTTCTGGTGGTCTCTTGGCTTCCCAGAATTCCCGAGATAATCGACAACCTAAATGTGCAATTCGCCACCTGGGGAGCAATTGTCGGTATCGCTGGATTGGGCGGCATGCTTCCGTTGCTGTTCACGAATCAGCTAATAAATCGTTTTGGTAGCCGCCCGCTAATCCAGTGGAGCCTACTGCTTGGTGGGCTATCCATAGTCAGTTTCGGCTTCGAACGCAGCCCCTGGCTATTCTTTGTTTCGCTTTTGATTCAAAACCTTTCATTTGGCGTTTTCGGTCAGACCATCAATTCGCACTCAGTGGTGTTCCAAAACCGTTTGGGCAGAGTTATCCTGGGCCGTTTCCACGGTTCGTGGAGCATGGGGGCGGCATCTTCATCGCTGTTGTCTGGCGTGCTGGCGGCTTTCGTGCCCCTCGATTGGTATCTGGTGGGTGTTTTTCTACTTGCGGTAACGGTCGCTTTTGTGGCCTCGCTGCAAATGCTTGGCCCCAGCGAAGATGGGCACGACCAAGAACGCCAGCGCTCCGAACCGGTGCCGCTATTGAAAACTCCGGGTTATGTTTTGATTTTGGCGCTGGGCTTGTTTTGTGCAGTGATGCCGGAGGCCACCATCAGCGACTGGGGTGCTGTTTTGGCAAACCGTGCCTGGCACCTGCCAACCAGCCTGCAGGGCTTGCCTTATACGCTCTTTGGCTTTGCAATGATCGTCTCGCGGCTCTCGATCAGCAGGATCACTAAGCGAAGAAACTTGAATCGGGTTGCGCAGCTGGCCGCCATCGGTGGTGCGATTGCTGCAACCTTGGCCGTGACGCTTGGCACCTATTTGTCAGGCGTAAACCCGATATTGGCAATCGCGGTCAGCGGTATTTTTTGGCTTGTCTATGGTCTGGCTTCGGGCCCGCAGGTACCCGCATACTTCAGCATCGCGGGTTCGGTAGCGGGGATGAGCACGGCACAGGTCATGGCACGCATGAGTCTGGTCAACACCCTGATAATTCTCTTGGTCAAGATCTTGATGGGCGCGGTGGCACAGGGGATTGGCGTGCCATTTGTGTTCGCAATTTCCATAGCGGCGTTCATTGGTGCCGCCGTGATTTCTGGCTACGTTAACCGTCGAAACAAGGCCATGCAGGCAGCTGGCGAGCAGCCGGTCGAGACTGTTTCGGACGAGAAGATTGATGCCTTCCCGATTACCTCACCGATCGCGGTTATTGACGAACGCGAGCTAGAAGGCCGCTAGAGCTTTCCGAATTATCGGAAGTTTACGAACTGTACGTCGATGTCCAGATTGCTGCCGCGTAGCAGAGCCATTACCTCTTGCAGGTCATCGCGGCTCTTGCTGGTGCAGCGAAGTTCGTCGCCCTGAATGTTGGCCTTTACGCTTTTTGGGCCCTCTTCGCGAATGATCTTCGAGATCTTCTTGGCCTGGTCCTGTTCGATGCCCTGCTTTAGGCTGGCTTCGATTCGGAATTCTTTACCGCTGGCAAATGGCTTGCCTGCATCCAGACTCTTCAGCGAAATGCCGCGCTTCACAAGCTTGCTCTGGAAAACATCGAGGACTGCGTTCACGCGATCCTCGCTGGCGGCCTTCATGAGAACCTTCTCGCCAGACCATTCAATTGAGGCGCCGACGCCCTTGAAGTCGTAGCGCTGCTCGATTTCCTTTTCAGCCTGGGTTAGGGCGTTTGCAGCCTCTTGCTTGTCTACCTTGGAAACGATGTCGAATGATGAATCAGCCATGCTTTAACTCTATCGAGCATCCGGTGAGCGCTTGGCGGTGGAGGAGCGAATCATCAGCGAAGTGGGCCAAACGGTCTCCTCTTCTACATTTACCGGTGCACCTTCGACCTGGTTTTCCAACAGGTTCAGCAGTTTCAGCGCCGCCGATATTCCCTGGGCGCGAACCTCCTGGTTCACCGTGGTTAGGCCGTAAAACTCGCTCATGTCGTGGTTGTCGATGCCCACGATGCTGACGTCCTCTGGCACTCGCAGCCCGAGGTCTTTAGCGGCCATGATGGCGCCAAAGCCCATCTCATCCGAGGCGCAGAAGATTGCGGTCGGTGCCTCTCGCGGGTTGCCTAGCATCTGCTTTGCTGCATGATATGCCGCGGAAGTGGTGAGGTCGCTGGCCAGGAAGAGCGAGTCTCGCACTTCAATTCCTGCCTCGCGCAGTGCCTCCATGTAACCCATGTGGCGTTTGTGAGGCTGGGCAAATTCCATTTCGGCTGCGGGGTTTCCACCGATGTGACCGATACGGGTGTGCCCAAGGCTGATAAGGTGCTCGGTTGCCAGCTTGCCAGCGGCAATATCATCAATCAGAACATATCGGGCACCGTGAATTGCTCCTCCGATTCCAATAAATGGCTTCTTGGTCTGGTTTAGCTTCTCAAGTTCCTGATCGGTGAGCGAAACAGCAATGGTGAGCACTCCGTCAACTCGTTTACGCAGTAGCAAGTCATTGAATACTCGGTGGTCGCGGTGGCCGCCGCCGCTCAAATTGTAAAGGGTCAGGTCGTAGCCGCGCTCGATAAAGACGTTGACGATTGCTTCCAACATTGTGCTGAAGAACCATCGGCTAATGTGCGGAACGACAACGCCGATGTTTCGGTTTCGCCCAGTTGCCAATGTGTAAGCGCTAGATGATGCCACGTAACCCAGTTCGCTCGCGGCTTTTAGTACGCGCTCCTTGGACCTCGGTGAAACGTGGTCTTTACCATTCAATGCGCGAGATACGGTTGCGGTTGAAACCCCGGCTAACTCGGCAACCTCTTCGATTCCGACCATTTTTTACTCTCAAACCCTGTAAATAAAATGAAAATTTTGTAAATGTCTTACAAATGTAATGGCTTACAGGCGTCGATTCAACGAGATATGCCCGTTGGAACATCTCGATTTTCTAACAACGCATTCATCGGGTATTGTTGTAGGGTTGCCTAGCAACGAATCGGCTAGTTACCCAAGCGGCCAAAGGGATCTGACTGTAAATCAGCCGGCACAGCCTTCGGGGGTTCGAATCCCTCACTAGCCACGAAAAACCACCCCTCCACGGGTGGTTTTTTGCTTTGGGCCATAGACTCGTGCAATGGCAAACATAATCCTGGTAGCTGGCACATATCATGGCGATTGGTACTGGAGCAACCTTGTTGCAAGCCTTGTTTCGAGGGGTCATCGAGTTTTTGCGCCGACGTTATTGGGGCTCGGCGATGATTCTCCTTCCTTAAGTCCGATCACCCTTGATGATCACATTCGACAGGTTGTCAACCTTATTGAAAACCAGAGCCTAAGCGATGTGACGCTCGTTGGTTCGAGTTACGGTGGCATGGTCATCACTGGAGTGCCTAGTCACACGGATTCGAAGGTCAGCCATCTGATTTATCTCGACGCGGCGGTTCCAAAGTCAGGCCAGGCGGAATTTGATATCGTCCCCGGATGGCTCCGCGACAAGCAAATGGCTGAGTGCTTTGATGGGATCAACCAGCATCCGAGTGCAGAGTTTTTAGCTTACGAATCTCGGATGAAGCCTCATCCGATTGGCACCAAAACGCAGCCGATTGCCTATGACGAGGTCGAGTTCGATGCCCTGCCGAAAACCTATGTCGTTGCTGGTAAAGAGTCTGGGCTTGGCCCGTTTGCTCAAGTGGTGGCAAGAATATCTACCGAGCCCAACTGGAACATAATCGAGGTTTCTGCCGGACATGATCTCTACCGTGATGCACCTCTGGAGGTAGAGCAGGTCATCCTCCGAGCGATTGAATAATCTGAGGCCCGTTCACAACTACAACCAACCGGTCTCGGCAATTTCCTCAGGGCTCAAGGTATCTGACTGTAAATCACCCAGCTCAGTCTTAGGGGTTCGAATCCCTCACTAGGAATCTCGCGTGCGAGCGAGATTCTGGAAAAGCACCCAACCAGAAAAACCTGGTGGGTGCTTTTGTGCTTATAGAGGTTTATTCACCTCGGTGAGGCAGCTTTTGATAGTTCGGGGATCGCCTCAGGAGACGGCCCGCTCGCCACGCCTGCCCAACATTTCCCCCTAGTTGGTACCTGTTAGTACCGGAACGATTGCGCCAGAGAACACCTGCCAAGCCAACAGCGACTTTGCCACTTGGCGCAGAAGCCTATTTTTCCAATTTGAAAATTAGCTCGTAGCAGCCGAATTCCTTGGGGTCTCGCCAATTCTTGATAATTCGACCGGCGAGAGTAGTGTGTTTTTTGCTAGAGGTTTTTTCTAAAAACCGATAGCTGGTTCCGGGTTCCGCAGTCCTATGCGTGCCCAACTGAAAACAACACAAAGGAGTGTTTGTAAATGGTTTCAACTGAAATAGATAAATCAAATCGTTCATCGCTAATTGCGGATCCGGGTCCGCTTGGGCTGGGTGGCTTTGCGCTCACTACATTTGTGCTCAGCCTTGCAAATGCCGGCATAGTTCCTACAGCCGGTGCGGCGGTTTTGGGTCTTGCCCTCTTTTACGGAGGTATCGCTCAGCTGGCGGCTGGCATGTGGGAATTCGTGAAAGGTAACACCTTTGGCGCGGTTGCATTTAGTTCCTATGGCGCTTTTTGGCTCTCGTTTTGGTGGCTTCTGACTGGCCCAGGAATCGAAAAGGCTGCGGGAGCCGCGGGTGTAGGCTCGTTCTTGCTTGGCTGGACTATTTTCACTGTCCTGATGACCGTCGCGGCTCTAAAGGTAAACCGTTTACTTGGGCTTTTGTTCAGCGTGCTCTCGCTCACCTTTATTTTCCTGACCGCAGGAGCATTTTCGGGCATTGCCGGACTGACCCACATCGGGGGCTATCTGGGGCTTTTGACTGCGGCAATTGCCTGGTATGGCACCGCGGCTGGTGTGATCAACTCAACCTGGAAGCGCACCGTACTGCCTTCATAAAAAGCCGACCACCTTCATAGCAAGAAAACCCGCCCGGTGACAGGCGGGTTTTCTTCTGAGCGGACAACCTGCACGCGTAATTTTACCTAGCGTTCACTAGGTATTTTTATAAAAGGCACTTTAGCCTTCTAACTTGGTAACACCGCAGGTCGTCGGACCGATGGAAACCTACCCAGGAGACTCATGTCAAAGACTAAAGCTTTCGTTGCAGCGCTTACCGTTGCAACTATCGCGCTTGGTGGCGTTACTAGTGCTCAGGCATCAACCAAGCCGCTAACTCTTACCCTCGGAACTGCCGGTGCCGCACCAGCCAGTTTCGCTACCACCGCAAGCATCTACAGCAACAACACCGACTACTTCCAGGCAATCTACGACACCGTACTTCGCATGGACCCAACCGGCAAGATCATCCCAGGTCTTGCAACCGCTTGGAAGTACAACGCTGACCAGACCGTACTTACCCTAACCATCCGCAAGGGCATCAAGTTCACCGATGGCACCAAGCTGGATGCTGCAGCGATTGTCGCAAACCTTCAGCGCTTCAAGGCAAGCAGCAACTCTGCCGCTAGCTTCTACCGCAACGTAGACACCTTTGCGGCTACCAACCCAACCACCGTTGTCATCACCCTGACCGACAACGACCCAGCGCTATTGAACTACCTTGCCTGGAACTCGGGTCTTATCGAGAGCCCAGCTGCTTTCGACACCCCAACCGAGGGTTCGAAGCCAGTAGGTAGCGGTCCATACATCCTGGACGCAAGCAAGACCACCACCAGCTCGGTTTACACCTTCACCGCCAACCCAAACTACTGGGACAAGGCTAACCGTCCGTTCACCACTGTTGTCCTAAAGCCGTTCACTGACCCAGTTGCACTGGTCAACGCGCTTCAGGCCAAGCAGATTCAGGGTGCCAAGTTGATCAACAACGACGGTGTAGCCCAGGTCAAGTCTGCAGGTCTTCAGATTGAGTGGAACGAACTTGACTGGTCTGGTCTAGTAATCAGCGACCGCGCCGGCAAGTTGAACTCGCCACTCGCTGACGTGCGTGTGCGTCAGGCAATCAACTATGCCTTCGACCGCAACGCCATGAACCAGGCTGTAAACGGCGGTTACGGTACTCCAACCACCCAGATCTTCAACCCGAAGAGCACAGGTTTCGACAAGAACCTAAACGATGTCTACCCTTACGACACCAACAAGGCCAAGCAGTTGCTTGCAGCTGCCGGATACCCTAACGGTTTCACTCTGGAACTGCCTTCGATTGCTGCCTACTACGGCGCAACCGTCTACAACGCAATCTCTGACCAGCTAAAGGCTGTTGGAATCAACGTTGTCTTGAAGGAACAGGCCTTGGCAAACTACGCCGCGGCTCGTGCCAAGTACCCAGCCGTATTCGTAAACGCTGAGATGTCGCTAAACAACTGGCAGCTCATCAACTTCGCAATCGACTCGAAGGCACCTTTCAACTTTGAGGGTTACAGCACTAACGCATCCGACAAGCTGATCGGCCGTGTACAGGGTGCGACCAACGCTGCCGATGCAACCTCGAACGCACGACTGCTGAACAAGTACGTTGTGAACAACGCTTGGTTCGTTCCTTGGTACTCGAAGCAGATTCCGTTCCCTCACAGCTCGGACATCGTTGTGCACGCACAGGCAGGAAACGCAACTCCATTCCTGTACAGCATCACCCCAGCAAAGAAGAAGTAACCACCTAAAGTAAAAGGCTTCACTGGGGCCCTGCCCCAGTGAAGCCTTTTTTCTCGATTGGACACAGCAGTGTTGAAATACGCAGTGAGGCGCCTGGCCGCCGGCCTAATAATGACGCTGGCGATCAGTTTTATCGCTTTCATGTTCCTGCAACTCGGTGCCGGCAATGTCGCGCGCAATATCCTCGGCCTAAATGTCGATCCCGAGGCTGTTCGCAGGCTGAACATCGAACTTGGAGTAGATCGTCCTGTGCTCATCCGCTACGGCGAGTGGCTCTGGAACGCACTGCACTTCAATCTGGGCAAATCTTGGACTTATCCAGGGACTGTAGCTGAGACGCTCTGGCCAAAGCTGGTTGTCACCCTAACCATTGTCGCTGTTGCAATGACAGTAATCACTCTGGTGTCTACTGCACTCGGAGTTTGCGCAGCAATCTTTGGCAGCTGGATTGACAAATTCGTTCAATTCCTAAGCATCGTTGGCTTCGCGATTCCTGGCTTTTTGGTCGCGGTTCTCTTGGTGGATGTTTTCGCCCTGCAACTTCACATATTCAATGCAACGGGATACGCCAATCCAACCGATGATCTAGGGGAGTGGGCACGTTCGGTTGTTCTGCCAGTGGCCGGACTCTCTGTCACCGGTATCGCAAGCGTTTCGCAGCAAATCCGTGGTTCGGTCATCGATGTATTGAACTCCGATTATGTGCGCACTCTCAGGGGGCGTGGATTGGCCGAATGGCGCATACTTTTTGGTCATGTGCTGAGAAACGCCGCTGCCCCCGGCTTAGCTATTCTGGGCCTCCAGTTTGAGGGGCTGATCGGCGGTGCAGTGATCGTCGAGCAAATTTTCGCGATACCGGGTCTGGGTTCGTTCGCAGTAGCAGCCACCACATCCACCGACTTCCCGTCAGTCATGGGATTTGTCCTCGTTGTGGCTGTGGTGGTTGTCGTAACCAATCTGATCGTCGATGTATTGATCGCTATTTTGAACCCCAAGGTGCGTCTCCAAAAATGAATGAACAGCTAAAAGCTCTGAAGAGTGGCGCCGAGGTTGCCGCTCGAGTACTGCGCTCGCCCCTGGGCATGATTGCTGGCCTCGTGCTAGCGGCTCTGATTGTTTTCAGTATCGTCGTTCCTGCGGCTTCTCCTTTCGATCCAAACACCGGAAACCTGCTTGATTTCCTAAAGCCGCCAAGCGCGACCCACCTCATGGGCACCGACTCAACTGGCCGGGACATCATGCTAAGAATGGCGATTGCCACCCGGGTAACCCTTGTTGCTGCCGTCTTTGCGGTCTCGATCGCGGCGATCGTGGGCATCTCAGCGGGACTTGCCGCCGGCTACTTCCAGACTCGCCTGGCATCGGCAATCACCTGGGTGAACTCGCTGGTTATGGCCCTGCCTGGATTGGTGGTCTTGCTGGCCGCATCGGTGGTCTTGGGAAACTCCATCTGGATGGCCATGACCGTAATCGGCCTTCTGATGTCGCCTTCGCTGTTCCGCCTCACCTACTCGCAGGTGACCGCAGTCCGCAATGAACTCTATGTCGATGCGGCAAAGTTGTTCGGTCTTTCAGACCTGCGAATTATCTTCAGACACGTCCTGAGCGTCGTTCGCGGTCCACTGATTGTGCAAAGTGGCATCTTGATGGCCGCAGCGATTGCGGCTCAGGGTGGGCTTCAGTTCTTGGGTCTAAGCGACCCACTGGTTCCAAACTGGGGTTCCATGCTGAACGAAGCATTCACCAAGTTGTTTACTGCTCCCTGGCTTCTGGTATGGCCAACAACCGCCATTGCTTCAGCTTCGCTCTCCTTCGTTTTTCTCTCCAACGCAATCCGTGATCAACTTCGCATTGGTTCCAGTCGGCGTATCGAAAGCAAACCGCTCGCGGCCGCACTTGAGGCAGGTGCGCGTCGCGAAGCCGAGGTTCCTGCCGAGGGTTGGCTGTTGAATGTCGAGAATATTGATGTGGTTTTCTCTCAGCCAGATGGTTCAGATGAGCAAGTAGTCAAATCGGTATCGTTACAGATTGCGCGCGGCGAATCGTTAGGTATCGTGGGCGAATCTGGGTCGGGTAAGACGCAGACTGCCAGGGCCATTCTTGGTCTTCTTGACAGGGGAGGCCGAGTGTCCGGTGGAACTGTTTCGTTCGAGGGCAAGCAGCTGGAACTTAATTCTCAAAAGGCACTTAGAGGCATCCGCGGAAGTCGAATTGGGTACATTCCGCAAGAGCCGATGTCAAACCTTGACCCAAGTTTCACGGTTGGCTGGCAGCTGATCGAGCCGCTTCGCAGGGTTGGTGGAATGGATAAGCGTCAGGCTGAGGCAACGGTTCTTGAGCTGCTTCAGAGGGTAGGCTTCAGCAATCCGGCTCGGGTTATGAAACTGTATCCACACGAACTGTCCGGGGGAATGGCTCAACGCGTACTTATCGTTGGCGCGGTATCGCTTCGCCCGGCGCTAATCATCGCCGATGAACCAACTACAGCCCTGGATGTTTCGGTTCAGGCAGAAGTGCTGGACCTCTTGCGTGAAATCGCCACCGAATTCGGCATTGCACTTTTGATGGTCACCCACAACCTGGGCGTAGTGGCCGACATCGCATCCCGCGTCTATGTATTCCAAGCCGGGCAGATCGTTGAGTCCGGTACGGCTATCGAAGTGTTCAAGAATCCTAAGGCCACACACACCCAGCAGTTGCTTGCATCTTTGCTTGATGATCTGCCTATTCGTGAGCCTTTTGTTGAGGAAGCTGGTGCCTAAATGAGTGCTCTGCTCGAGGTAAATAATCTTGAAGTTAGTTACGCCGGAAATCGTGGCGGCACAGCATTCAAAGCCGTGGACAACGTATCTCTCACTGTTCGAAAAGGCGAAGTCGTCGGTTTGGTCGGCGAATCTGGGTCGGGTAAATCGTCCATCGGGCGCGCCATCGTGGGCCTGGCCCCGATTAGCGCCGGCGCAGTTTTGCTCAACGGTGAGGCTATTAGAATCCAACGGAAAGTCGATAGGAGAAGCCTGGCACGCGATGTGCAGGTCATTTTCCAGGATCCTTTCTCATCTTTGAATCCAACTATGACCATCGAAAAAATCCTCACGGAGCCACTTCGGGCGGCTGGTTTTAGCTACTTGGATTCCACTCGTAAAGTGCGCAAAATGCTGGACTCAGTTGGTTTGCCAGCAGATTCACTGGATCGACACCCCAGAGAATTCTCGGGTGGTCAAAGGCAGCGAATAGCAATTGCGCGTGCGCTGACGGTGGAGCCGAAGCTAATCATTTGTGATGAGCCCGTTTCGGCCCTTGACCTGACGACACAGGCTGTAGTTCTAGAGCTCATGCTGGATATCCAAAAACAAACCGGCATCTCTTATCTCTTCATTTCCCACGATCTGGCTGTTGTGAAACACGTTAGTCATCGCATCGCCGTAATGAAATCCGGCCAGATTGTTGAATTCGGGACAAACGAAGAAGTTAATAATCGGCCAGTGCACGAATACACCAAAAAGCTCCTCTTGGCCGCGCCGGTCGCCGATCCTGTGAGGCAACTGGAACGACGAAACCAGCGCCTTGCAGCCAAACTAGCCTCGCCTGTTCTTTAGGAAACACCGTTGCCGATTAACAACTTCACCGACATGGTTGCAAAGCTAACTCTCGAAGAGAAAGTCTCGTTACTAACCGGTCTAGATAACAACTACACGGTCGCAATGCCAAAGATCGGTCTGCGAAGCATCTTGATGTCGAATGGGCCAGCTGGAGTCCGTGGCCCATCTTGGGATGAGCGCGAGACGTCTATCAACCTTCCTGCGCCAATCAATCTTGCGGCTACTTGGAGCACCGAGCTGGCTTCCAGCTACGGCAACGTTTTGGCTAATGAGGCAAAGCGCAAGGGCGTCGACATCGTTTTGGGACCAACTGTAAACATGCAGCGCACGCCCAACGCGGGTAGGCACTTTGAGGCCTACAGCGAGGACCCCCTGCTAACTGCAAAAATTGGTGCTTCGCTGGTGGCTGCCACCCAGCATCAGGGAGTCGGAACCTGCACCAAACACTACGTTTGCAATGACTTCGAAACTGATCGATTCACAGCAAATGTAGTTGTGTCTGAGAGGGCGCTTCGAGAGGTCTACCTCAGGCCATTTGAAGAGGCGGTGGTTGAAGCCCGAGCATGGTCGATCATGAGTGCCTACAACCGGGTCAATGGCTATGCCTCCACCGAGAGCCCACTGCTAACCGATCCGTTGCGTTCCGAATGGGAATTCGACGGAGTGATGGTTGGCGACTGGACTGCCGTTAGAACTTTGGAAGCTGCTAAGGCCGACCAGGATCTAGTTATGCCTGGCCCCACTGGGCCCTGGGGGCAGTTGTTAGTAGAGGCCGTCCTCGCCGGTGAAATACCGGAAGAACTTGTCGACACAAAGGTGGCACGGCTGCTATTGCTGGCTCAGCGAGTTGGCGCACTTGGTCTTGCAGGTGAGGTACCCAAGCCGCGAGAACGGCTGCTGATTGACGCGCATGCCGATGACGATTTTGCCTATGAATGCGCAGTTGAGAGTTTGGTACTCGCCAAGAACTCCGGACTGTTGCCCCTAAATCCGCAGAGCCACAAAAAGTTGGCGGTGATTGGGCACCTGGCAGAGCGTGGACGCACCCAGGGCGGCGGTTCCGCAATGGTCACTCCCAAGAGCGTTGTCAGCATCGTCGAGGCCTTTACCAAGCAGAGCAACTATTCGGTCGAGTACGCACTTGGAGCCAAAGTCCACGATGAGCTTGAGCCGCTAAAACTAAGCGCGATGCGCAATCCGCTCAATGGAAAACCCGGGATTCAAGCCGAGTTTATTGATCCCAGCGGCGAAGTTATTTTCACAGATCACCGCATCTCAAGCCAGCCGGTTTGGATGGGTGGCGATGCGCCAACACGGTCGGCGGTTCAACTTAGAGTCTCGTTCTACCTGACGTTTACCGAAGACTGCGAATTGAATTTTGGGTTTGCAAGTGCTTTTGGCGCGACCGTAACCATTGATGGCGACCCGTTCCTAAATCGACCGGCGAAATTGCCCATCGACATGCAGAGTCTGCTGCATCCACCGCGGGCCACTTTACCGTTTCGGTTCGAGGCTAATCGCAGTTATTTGGTGCAGGCCGAAGTGGATATGTCGGGAAGGTTCGGTCGGGCTCAAGACTTTTTCGCTTTCCCTATGGGCACTGAGGTTGGTAGTGCAGATCCGCGTACCCTAATTGCCGAAGCCGTCAAGCTTGCCGAATCCAGTGATGCAGTTATTGTCACCGTGGGAACCAATTCAAAGGTCGAATCTGAAGGGTTTGACCGGGCCTCGCTGGATCTTCCTGGGCACCAAAACGAGCTTGTGGAAGCACTTGTGTCTGCAAATCAAAATGTTGTGGTCGTTGTGAATTCTGGAGCACCAGTATTGCTTCCTTGGCTCGACAAGGTGCAGGCTGTCGTAATCGCTCACCTACCTGGTCAGCATATGGGCGCCGCTATTGTCGACACCATTTTGGGACAGGCGAGCCCCGGTGGTCGTTTGCCAACGACCTGGCCTGCGCACTCCGAAGACCTTCCAGTTTGGGACAATACGCCAGATGTGGATGGACAAATGCGATACGCCGAGGATATTCACGTGGGTTATCGAGCCTGGCTAAAGGCCGGAGCCGAACCGGCATTCTGGCTAGGCCATGGTCTCAGTTACACAACCATGAATGTTGAGTTTGCCGGTGTCACTGTCGATTCATCGGCTGCAAATTGCGTCCGAACTTGGTTCAATGTCACGAACACCGGTTCGCGCACAAGCTCGAATGTTGTACAGGTTTTTGCTTCCAAGGCCGACAGCGTAACTGATCGACCATTCCGGTGGTTGGTCGGCTTCGAAAAGATTTGGCTGGCGCCTGGCGAAACTCAAAGTGTTGAGGTTTGCGTCCCAATCCGTGAATTCATGCACTGGGACTCTGGCTGGAATTTGGAGTCTGGCTCTTACCAGCTGTACCTTGGGCTCTCAGATTCTGAGCCGATCGGTTCAGTTTCGCTCTGATGCGTGCTCTACCCAGCAGACAGCAAAGAAATGTAGTCTTTCTGACCCTGCAGTAGATCCACGTTCTTGTTTAGAAGCCATTGAACCTGGAGGCCGTCAGAGATTGCGATTAGGGTCTTGGCAGCCTGTTCTGGGTCGATTTCCGGTGCAATCTGGCCTGCTTCCCTCATGCCTGCAAAACCTTCGGCAAGAACATTTGTGACCCTTAGGTAACGATCCTTGAAATAAGAGTGTGCAGGATGATCGGGGTTTGTGGCTTCCGCCGACATAACTGCAAAAAACATGATTACATCAGGGTTTTTGGCCGTGTTCGCAATGACCTGGTACCAATCAAGCGGGAAGGCCAGGCCTTTTTTAATTGCCGTTTCGGCAACCTCGGCAGAAACGCTGTCACGATACTCAAGTACCGCATTTAAGAGGGCAACTTTCGAGTTGAAGTGGTGCAGGAGACCGGCTTCGGAGATCCCAACTTTTGCCGCAACTTGTTTGAGCGAGGATCCGTTGAAACCACCGTGAGAGAAGACAGAAAATGCTGCCTTCAAAATTGAGATTCGAACCTCTTGGGTGTGCGCTTGATTGCCTTTGCGTCTTGGTTCGGACAAAGCAAGGCCTTTCGTTTGGGCACAATTAGTTTCAGTTTAGCCTGAGGAATTTACCTAGTGTTCGCTAGGCAAATCTTGTTGGAGCAGTGGCAATTGCATAGTCTAGTGTGATGATAGATGAGCTGCACGACCCCAACAAATTGGCCAATTTCCGCGAACTAGGCGGTATCCCAGTTTCCGGAGGAAGCGTGTCTGGCGGGCTAGTATTTCGGGCCGATGATCTGGCCACAATCGACCCTCAAGAGGCGCAGCGGGTGCAGAGTCACAACATCGCTCTCATCATCGATCTAAGGTCTCCGGATGAGGCTGCAATCACGGGTCGCGGACCACTTGCCGACACCGAGATCCGATATTCCAACCTGCCGTTTCTGGGGCAGGCATCGGCGCCTCACCAGATAATGGCCGATGCAGCCGAGGCTGGTTTCACTGCCAGACTGATGGGAATCTGGTACGAGCGGTTGCTTACCGATGCCGCTGAATTGGTGGCCCAAGCAATCAAACTGATTGCCGAGACCGAGGGCCCAGTTGTCTTCCACTGTGCCGCCGGTAAAGACCGAACCGGTTTGTTGGCCGCTTCGCTGCTTTCACTGCTGGGGGCATCGGATGAAGACATCGTTGCAGACTATGCTCGCACCCAGGCAGCCATGCCAGGTGTGCTAGCACGTTTGCGCGCTAACCAGCCCAACCTTGACACCGATCAGTTGCTTAAGGCGGGAGCGATGCTGAGAGCAGACGCCGAAGCCATGGAGGTATTCCTGCAGCTTGTCGCCGAATCTGGACTGAGCATCGAGACTCGCCTAAAGAACGCTGGGCTAAACGACGAGACCATCCAGCAGCTGCGAGACAAGTTGGTTGCGTAAGGCTAGTTTCCTGCTGGGGCTAGTTGGTGCCCGTTAGTACCGGCACGATTGCACCAGAGAATACCTGCCAAGCCAGCAGCGACTTTGCCACCAGGCTAAGAGTGATGTAGGTGCGTTCGCCCTGCAGGTAGTTTGCCCACTTG
>Ga0228702_1000470_pt1 | contig 31244 bp, 25 predicted proteins | sample McNCre217_Aug_MG_2_FD_178018 | JGI IMG/M metagenome (GOLD analysis project Ga0228702, IMG submission 178018) | Freshwater microbial communities from McNutts Creek, Athens, Georgia, United States - 20-17_Aug_MG | ecosystem: Environmental > Aquatic > Freshwater > Creek | place: USA: Georgia...
TTGCCGCCGCGCGGATCAGCGATTGGTCAAAGCCCGAAAGCGTTGCCGTCACGGTGATGATCACAAACGGGATACCCAGCGTCGCGTGGGCCAGAATGATGCCCAGATGCGTGTTGGCAAGGCAGCCCTTGGCCGACAAGAACGGCGACAAGATCATCCCCAACCACGACTCCGGCGACACACAGGCCGACGAATAGAAGAAGAACAACCCGGTCCCGATGATGATGATCGGCACGATCATCGGCGAAATCAGGATCGCCATGATCAACCGGCGATAGGGCATTTCAGGGCGCGACAGGCCCAAAGCGGCGGTGGTGCCAAGAAAGGTGGCCAAAATCGTCGCCCACATCCCGATCCAAAGCGAGTTTTTCGCCGCTTTGATCCAGGTTGCCTGTTCCCAGACCATGCCCCACCAGCTGCTGTCACGCACCGCATCATCCGGCGCGTTTACGCCAAGGGTCAGCAAGCTGTCGTACCAGCGCATCGAATAGCCGGTCGGGTCAAAGGTCAACATCTTGTGCGTAAACGAAAAATACGGCTCGACGTTGAAAGACAGCGGGATCACGATCAGGATCGGTGCGACCAGAAACAGAAAGATCAGAGCGCACAGAACGCGGAAGGTGTAGTACCAGACCCGCTCTAGCGGCGAGGCATAGATTGGCAGTGCCATGAGTGTCTCCTCAGCCCAGTTTCAGACGGTCGATGCCGATCAACTGGTCATACAGCCAGTACAGGATCAGCACGGCACCCAGCAGGATCGCTGCCAGTGCAGCCGCCATCGACCAGTTTGCTTTGTTCATGTGGAAGCTGATCAGGTTCGAAATCAGCTGACCATCCGCACCGCCCACCAAGGCCGGGGTGATGTAGTAGCCAACGGCCAGAATGAACACCAACAGCGACCCAGCAGCGATACCCGGCAGGGTTTGCGGCAGATAGATCCGGCGGAACGTGGTCCAGCTGGTTGCACCAAGCGACCGCGCCGCACGGGCATAGCTGGGCGGGATCACCCGCATCACCGAATACAGCGGCAACACCATGAACGGCAGCAGGATATGCGTCATCACGATAATGGTGCCAAGCTGGTTATAGATCATCCGCACCCGGCCATCGTCACCAATCACGCCGATCCAAACCATCAGGTCGTTGATAATGCCCTGCTCTTGCAAAATGGCGATCCACGAACTGGTCCGCACCAAAAGTGATGTCCAGAACGGCAGCAACACCAGGATCATCAGCAGGTTCGATTTTGCCATCGGCAACACCGCCAGCAAATGCCCAATCGGGAACGCCAACAGCAGGCACAGCACAGTGATCACCATCGAAAGACCAAAGGTCTTCACAAACAGGTAAACATAGATCCGCTGGTTGTCTTCCACACGCTCCAGCCCACCATCAACGGTGCGCTTCATGTCGGTCGACACCATGTAAAAGTCTGAGGTCCACGGCGAAGACGCATTGCGCATTGCCACCCAAACCAGCGGGTCGCCCCACATCTTGTTGTTGGCAATCAGCGCGTCCTTGAACGGCGGAACCATCTTGCCGGCAGCCCGCGCGCCGGATTTGAACATCGAAATCGTGCCGGGAACGGTATAGTTGATCCGGCTGCCCGCTTCACCAGCGGCTTTGACCTTCTGCATCTGCGCAAGATCGGTGACCAGCGCCGCATAGGCCTCTTCAGTCACCTCGGCTCCAGCCGGATGTTCGGCGAACCACGCGGTCAGGGTCGGGGCGTTGGCGGAAAAGCCGTCATGATAGACTGACCGTTCCAGCATCTTCAAAATCGGGAAGACAAAGGTAAGAACCACAAAAGCCAGCAGCGGTGCCACCAGAAAGAAAGCGCGCCATTTGGCTTTGCGCTGCGCCTGCGCCAGCGCCGATTTCAGCGGGCGGCCGTCAGCGGTGCGCAACATCTCGGGGGCAGAGGTCAGATCAGCCATCGTTCATCCTTGCGTCAAACCTGGGCGCGGCAGCAAGCCGCGCCCAGAGATTTGATCAGTTCGCGTTAATCAGCTTGGGGCTGATCAGTTGGCTGCCAGCCAAGCGTTGAAGCGGTCGTTCAGTTCTGCGTCATGGTCGACCCAGAATTCAAACGACGAACCAAGCGCGTTCACCATGTTTTCCGGCGCGGTCGGGACGTTCGGCCCCATCAGCGTTTTGCCGTCTTTGTAGGTGATCGGGGTGGCGTTGGCCGATTTACGCGCCGGGCCGTACGAAATTTGCGTCGCCTGAGCCTGCATACCTTCGGTCGAGGTCGCGTAAGCAATGAACTGCTTCGCTTCGTCAACGTGCGGTGCGCCCTTCGGGATCACGTACATTTCGTTTTCGAAGATTTGCGCATCCCAAACGATCTGGAACGGCTTGCCTTCGCCAACAGCGGCGTTGAAAATACGGCCGTTATAAGCCGAAGTCATAGCGACTTCGCCGTCAGCCAACAGTTGCGGCGGCTGCGCGCCAGCTTCCCACCACACAACGTCTTTTTTGATGGTGTCAAGTTTAGCGAAGGCGCGGTCAACGCCTTCCGGGGTTGCCAAGGTTGCATAGACATCAGCCGGAGCAACGCCGTCAGCCATCAAAGCAAATTCCAGAACGGCTTTTGCGCCCTTGTGCAGGCCGCGCTTGCCCGGGAATTTGGTCAAGTCGAAGAAATCGGCGGCGGTTTTCGGGCCTTCCGGGAACTTCGTGGTGTCATAGGCGAATACGGTTGCCCAGATATCGGTCGAAATGCCGCAATCGGTCACAGCGCCCGGCAGGAAGTCGTCAGCAGCCGGGGTGCCATCAGCGCCAGCCGGCAGGCTAGCCGGGTCGATCGGCTCCAGAACGCCTTCGTCGCACAGACGAATTGCGTCAGCATATTCAACCGAAGCCACGTCAACGGTGACGTTGCCAGCTTCGACCATAGCTTTGATCGGGGTCGCCGGGTTGTCGCTGTCGGTCATGGTTGCCGCGATACCGGTCTTCGCGGTGAACGGCTTCACATGTGCCTCGGTTTGTGCAGCGCCGTAAGCACCGCCCCAAGACATAACGGTCACGTCGGCATTTGCCGCGTAAGCCACGACCGTAAGCGCGGTCGAAAGAGCAAGAAGTTTCTTCATTGATGACTCCCAAGTTGGATAAGGACGTTTGTTAAGTTACCGCGTCCCTGCGGCAACCCTCCGGTCTTGGAACGGAGGGGATTACTGCGGATCAAGCGCGCGCGCGTCTTGTGGCGCCCAGCCGATCTTGATTTTTTCACCAGCAGCCAGCACGCGCTGGCCCAGCGTGTTGCGCGATTTGATCACGAAGTCTTCCGATCCTGCAACCTTCAGACGGGTGCGGAACAGATCGCCCATATAGATGAATTCCATCACCTCGGCGTCGATGGTGTGGGCGCCAGCAGGCATCATCTCGGGTTTGAACTCAACGCGTTCCGGACGGATCGACACCAGCGTTTTCGCGCCAACTTCGGTCACGTTCACCGGGGTCGCGTCAATCACTTCGCCGGTTTCCAGACGCACGGTGCACTTGCCGCCTTCAAGGCTTTCAATCGTGCCCGGCAGTTTGTTGTTTTCACCGATGAACTGCGCCACAAAGCTGTTTTCGGGGCGTTCATACAGGTCAGACGGCGGCGCCAATTGCTGGATACGGCCATCGTTGAACACTGCAACCCGGTCCGACATCGTCAGCGCTTCGCCCTGATCGTGCGTCACGTAAACCACAGTAATCCCAAGGCTTTCGTGCAGGTGCTTGATTTCAAACTGCATATGTTCGCGCAACTGCTTGTCCAAGGCGCCAAGCGGTTCGTCCATCAGCACCAGGCTGGGATCGAACACCAGCGCGCGGGCCAAAGCGATCCGCTGCTGCTGGCCGCCCGAAAGCTGCGCCGGGCGACGGTTCACGAATTTGCCCATCTGCACCATGTTCAGCGCGCGCATGATCTTTGCTTCACGCTCAGACTTGCCCATGCCGCGCACTTCCAGCGGGAAGGACAGGTTTTCACCAACGGTCATGTGCGGGAACAAGGCATAGTTCTGGAACACCATGCCAATACCGCGTTTGTGCGGCGGCACTTCGTTGATGTTCACACCGTCCAGCATGATCCGGCCATGCGTTGCGGTTTCAAACCCTGCCAGCATCATCAGGCAGGTGGTTTTGCCAGAGCCAGACGGCCCAAGCATGGTCAGAAACTCGCCCTTGCCAATAGAAAGGTTAAGGTCTTTGACGACCAGAGAAACGCCATCATAGCTTTTCTGAACATGCTCAAAAGCAACGAATGCATCGTTCGGGCTGGTTGCTACCACGCCAATCTCCCCGTTAATCGGCAGTTTGCCTGCGCTTGTCAGATACGCTTAAGGCAAGCGCCCTAGGAAAGGCAATTGTCTTATGCACCCGGCGAAACTGCCACGCACAAACCGGGCCGATAGGGCATTTTGCGCCCTGTTTGCTGCATAGAACGGCAGATGATGAACGATCACGCAGGCGGATCGGCTGCGACCGCAAAGCGTCAGAGTGACGTAGCGGAAGAATTGGCGGCACTGGTAGCGCTCACTGATTCTTGGGGGTGCCGAATCTTTGCGTGTAGTTGTCCGACAAATAACCGCGATTTTGCGACGCTTCGGGTCAAAAGTGGCAAACATCTTGGCCCATAAAGCTGGGTAAGGCTTAGGCCATCGGCACCCTGCGGCAGGTGAGCCTGTGCCAGTATCGCACGCAACAACGCGTCCCGCTCGGCCACCGACAGCGCCGCCACTGCCATCGCACCGGGATAAAAGCTTTCCGCGACGGTGCCTTCCGCCAAAATCAACGCATGGCGCGGCAACAGCAGATGGTGATACTCCACCCGCCGCATGCCTTTTGCGACACGCGCGCCGTGCACCCCCAGCTCTGCAAGGTGGCGCGCCCGTACCAAGGCCGGTTCCCCGCCATCCACCGCCATGCGGATGCCATGCTGCGGCGAAACCACCAAATCCCGGTGATTGCCAAAACTACCGGCTGCAAGCCGGATGGGTTGATGCTGCGGATTGCCGCTTAATGCCGCAAGATCACGGGTGCTGCGCCACAAAATTGGCATCACCGCCCCGGTCGCAGTCGCCACACAATCGCCCACGCGCAGGCTTTCAACCGGCCGTTCGCCCTGCGGCGTCTTGATCCGCGTGCCCGCAGCAAAGCAAGGCACCCCCATCGCATGCAGCATCCCCGGTTGCCGCGCTGTGGCCGGCGCCACCCCGTTCAGCAGCAGGGTTTCGCCATTGGGAAAACTTAGCAAGGTGTTGCCGTTGCCATCATCGGCAATCGCCACATCCCAAACCCGCACCCGCGCGCCCAGCGGTGTGGTCATATCCGACACATCAAGCTGATCGGCGGTCACACCTGCGGCCAGCAAGGTGCTGAAATCGGTAATCACATCACCAGAGTCACCATGCAGCAGCCGAAACGTATCATTTCCGGCGCCACCACTTAGGGTGTCCTGGCCGCTGCCGCCCAGCAGCAGGTCGTTGCCATCGCCGCCCGCCAGCACATCATTGCCAGCCTCGCCCTGAAGGGTATCGTCCCCAGCCCCGCCATCAAGGCTATCATTGCCAGCGCCCGCCAGCAGCCCATCATTGCCGCGGCCACCATATAAAGCGTCATCGCCACCGCCCGCCTTGACCACATCGTCGCCGCTGCCCGCGTCCAGCGTATCGGCCCCGCTGTTGCCCGCCAGCGTATCGTTGCCCATCCCACCATAAAGCGCGCTACCGCTTTGCGCTGCAGACAGGCTGTCGTCAAAGCCCGACCCGATAACAGCCTCGACGCTGCTCAGGCTGTCGCCCGCCGCATCGCCGCCGCTGGTCGCCGCCGTTTCAAGATCGACAACAACCGCAGCGGCTGACCCGCTGTAATCGGCCGTATCAAACCCGGCGCCGCCGGACAAAACATCGGCACCGGCGCCGCCCGCAAGCATATCATTGCCAGCGCCACCATACAGGCTGTCGGCACCGGCACTGCCCGTCAACACATCGTTTTGGGCCGACCCAACAACCGCTTCAAAGCCCGACAGACTGTCGCCCGTCGCATCGCCGCCGCTTGCCGCCCCGGTGGCAAGGTTAACGCTGACCGCAGCGGTCGATGCGCTGTAATCCAGCGTATCATTGCCGCTGCCGCCAACCAGACTGTCAGCGCCCGCGCCGCCCGCTATGCTGTCATTACCCGCGCCACCGTACAGGCTGTCGGCCCCGGCACTGCCCGTCAACGCATCATCTTGGGCAGAACCCAGAACCGCCTCGAACCCCGAGATAACGTCGCCAGCCGCATCGCCGCCGCTGCCCGCCCCGGTTGCCAGATTGACCGAAACGGCCGTCGCCGACGCCGTGTAATCCGCCGTATCGCTGCCCGACCCACCGATCAACGTATCGGCGCCGGTGCCACCGTTAACCGTGTCATCCCCCGACCCGGCATCAATACTGTCATTGCCAGCGCCGCCGTCGATCAGATCATTCTCGCTGCCGCCCCACAGCGTGTCATCGCCGTTGTCGCCCAGCAGCGTGTCATTATCCGCCCCGCCATAAACGGTGTCGTTGCCCGCGCCGCCGCGCAAATATGACCCGCCGTCGGCATCAACAATATAGTCGTCTCCGCCACCGCCATAGGCAGAGTCGATGCCGCCGCCGGTCAGCAGCCAATCATTGCCACCGCCGCCGGTTAAAAGATCGTTGCCCGCGTCGCCATTCAGCGTGTCGTCGCCGGTGCCACCATCAATCGTGTCGTTGCCGGTTTCGCCCTGAAAAAAGTCATTGCCCGACCCGCCAATCAGGCTGTCATCGCCAGCCCCCCCGACGATAGTCTGCGCCGTGGTCGACACGGCGGCACTGATCGTATCATTGCCGCTGCCGCCATAGACACCCTCTATCTGGCTGAACGACCCGCCCCCGGCACCCGAGGCAAAGCTGTAACTGCCCGCTTCGGTGCCGCTGAACGTAACGCTAACCCCGGCCCCCGTCGGATCAGACAGCAGCAGCATGTCATAATCATAGCCAGTTTCGCCGCCGATAATCGTGTCGGTGCCATCGCCTGCCGCCGCATAGATCGCATCCGACTCGCCGCCGCCATCAATCGCGTCGTTGCCGGTGCCGCCATACAGCCAATCGCTGCCATCGCCGCCGCTTAAGCTGTCATTGCCAGCGCCGCCGTAAATCGTGTCGCGGCCCGCACCGCCATAAATACTGTCGTTTCCGGCGCTGCCGGTCAGCGTATCGTCATAGCCAGACCCGATTGCGGCTTCGAAACCCGAAACCGTATCGCCCGCCGCATCGCCACCGCTGACCACCTGCGTCGCAAGGTTGACAGAAACCGCCGCCGTCGATGTGGTGTAATCCAGCGTATCGCTGCCGGCGCCCCCCGTCAGGCTATCGGCACCGGCGCCGCCCGCCATGACATCGTTGCCATTGCCGCCCGCAAGACTGTCATTGCCCGCACCGCCCGACAGCGTGTCATCACCATCGCCGCCATCCACCACATCGGCAGCGCTGCCGCCGGTGATCGAATCGTTGCCCGCGCCCCCATAAAGCTGCAGCGCATAGCCCGACGCGGCAGCGTTCAGCGTATCGCCATAAGCCGTGCCTGCAACCGCCTCGATCTCGCTAAAACTGCCAGATCCGGTGGTGCCCTGAAACGCATAGGTTCCAGCCTCGTTGCCGGTAAATGTAACCGTGACGCCTTGCGTCGAACTGGCGTCGGCAAAGGCCAGCAGGTCATTATCGGTGCCGGTTTCACCGCCATAAATCGTGTCGCCGTTATGGTCGTCAGTGATGGCGAACAGATCGGCACCGCCGCCGCCATATAAGGTGTCATTGCCGCTTGCGCCGGTCAGCCAATCATTGCCATCGCCGCCATAGGCCACATCCTGCCCGGCACCACCGTTAATACTGTCATTGCCAGCGCCGCCGTCGATGGTGTCATCGCCTGCATCCGTCGACCAGCCGCCAAAACTGTCATCACCATCGCCCAGCGAAATGCTGTCGTTGCCGTCGCCCGCAGTAACCGTGTCGTTGCCCTGCTCGGCCAACACCGTATCCGCACCCAGCCCGCCAAAGATCGAATCACCGCCCCAGCCGCCATAAATCGAATCGTTGCCGTCGTCGCCATACAGCGTGTCGCTGCCATATTGACCCAAGATCACGTCGTCGCCGCTGCCGCCGTAAAGCGAATCTTCCAGCGTCGGCCCATAGGTCACCGTCATGCCAGAGGTGATATTATAGGTTTCCAGGAAATAGTTGGCATGATCGCGCAGCAACCAGTTGTCGCCCACATGCGCGGTTTCTGTAACGGTTTCGCCTGCAGCAATGGTGCGCACGAACACGCTTTGGCCAGAGCTGTTGATCGTATAAAGATCAATCGGCCCATCGGCAGAGTTGGTCAGGGTAAAAGTTGTGCTCTCCCCAAAGCCGTAACTTTTCAACGTCTGCAGGTCCAGCATCTGGCCGTCGCCGCCAAGCCAGTCGTTTTCCGTGCCACCATAAATGGTGTCGGTGCCTTGCCCGCCCGTCAGCGTGTCGCTGCCGCTGCCGCCATCCATAATATCATTGCCAAAGCCACCCGAGCCGCTGTCGTTACCAGTGCCCGCATAGATCGAATCGTTGCCCGCAAAGCCATGAATGTCATCGGCACCGCTGGTTCCGTTCAGCGTATCGTTGCCCGAGCCGCCGTTTATTGCCATTGCTGAACCAGCCTTCGCCCATCACGCAGCATACGAAAATCCAAGGCCCGCGTCGCCGCCCCCTGCCGCAGCGTTGCGGCGTCGTTATATGTCAGCAGCAGCGCCATGCTTCGATTTCATCCACGATGCGCCGCAGACAAAACCATCCCGGCACAGGCCAGAATGCCCAGCCGGGCCTAATGCAAGGTTAAAGCGAAAATTTTAACGGTTTGCGTCGTGCAAGACAGCCAAAGCCCGCGCCCGCGCCGTAAATCCATCACGATTTGCTAGATTTCGCGCGAAGCCATTCAAAAAGGCTGCATGCGCATAACACCCTGCCGGATTGGTGCGGATGAAAGGACTCGAACCTTCACTCCGGTTAAGGAACAGCGACCTCAACGCTGCGCGTCTACCAATTCCGCCACATCCGCACTGAATCCGGCTAGGGTGGCGGCTATGTAGCCGCAGACTCGGGCGATGAAAAGGGGGATTCTGCGACAATCGTTGCGCCGCTTGCCGTTGCTTTCCCGCAGCCCGCGCGCCATCTGTAGCAAAACGCAAAAAACCAAGGCAAACCATGACCGCTCACGTCGAATGGCAGCACCTTCCGGGCCTTGCCCCCTATGCCGAAACCCTTGCCGCGATGGAGGCACGGGCCGAAGCCATTCACCACGGCACCGCCCCCGAAGCCATCTGGTTGCTGGAACATCCGCCGCTTTACACCGCCGGCACCTCTGCCAAGGCCGAAGACCTGACCGACCCCGAACGCTTTCCGGTGCATGCGGTCGGGCGCGGCGGGCAATACACCTATCATGGCCCCGGTCAGCGGGTAATCTACGTCATGCTTGATGTCGGCAAGCGGGGCCGCGATGTGCGCTGCTTTGTACGCGATATGGAAAACTGGGTGATCGCCACCTTGGCCGAATTCAACGTCAAAGGCGAAATTCGCCCCGGTCGCGTCGGCGTCTGGGTCACCCGCCCCGACAAGACGCCCAACCCCGATGGCAGCCCGCGCGAAGATAAAATCGCCGCCATCGGCGTGAAAATCCGCCGCTGGGTGTCATTTCACGGCATCTCGATCAATGTCGAACCCGATCTGTCGCATTTTTCCGGCATCGTGCCCTGCGGCATCCGCGACCATGGCGTCACCAGCCTTGTCGATCTGGGACTGCCCGTTACCATGGCCGATCTGGACGCCGCCTTGCAGCGCACCTTCCCGCGCTTTTTCGGCCCCGATGCCCACCCGACCTGCGGCTAGCGCCCTGCGACATCCGTGTTATTGCATATCGGGTGCACAGCCGATCATGGTAGCCTGCGCGAACTCTTCCGCGACTCAGTCGCACTGCATGCCCATGAGGATAAGATGACAAAATTTTCCCTGATCGCTGGCCTGGCCCTGGCCACGCTTGCCGCCCCCGCTTTCGCCGGAGACGCGGCTAAAGGCGAGAACGAGTTCAAGAAATGCAAAGCCTGCCATTCCATCGTTGCCGATGACGGCACCGCCATCGTCAAGGGCGGCAAGGTTGGCCCCAACCTTTACGGCGTGATCGGCCGTCAAATCGGCTCGCTGCCCGATTTCAAATACGGTGCCTCGATCGTCGCCGCCGGTGCCGATGGCACGAAGTGGGACGAAGCCGCGCTGGCGGTCTATGTCGCCGACCCGACCGCTTGGCTGAAAACCAAACTGGCCGCCGACGATGCAAAATCGGCCATGTCGTTCAAACTTGCCAAGGGCGGCGAAGACGTGGCCGCCTATCTGGCGTCGCTGAAACCGGCGCAGTAAACGCCGCCAATCGGCTAAAATCCGCCCGATCATGCCCATGCATGGTCGGGTTTTTCTTTGCCTGCCGCGATGAGCGATTCTTGGCGCATCCGGCCCTGGCGGCTCAACCCGGCGAAAACGCCTGAAAAACCGTCATCTGCGTCGGGAAAAATTGATCCATGTCAAACTCTGACATTGCCCTGCCCCCGCCTGCAAACTAAACACATCTTGTAATCCGGCGTGGGCAGCCCATGCGCGGACCAGAATGCAACGACAACGGGAGACGCCAATGGCCGACGCAGCCATCCATGGCCACGACCATGACACCCGCGGGTTCTTCACTCGCTGGTTCATGTCGACGAACCACAAAGACATCGGGATTCTCTATCTGTTCACCTCGGCCCTTGTTGGCCTGATCTCGGTGATCTTCACGGTCTACATGCGCCTCGAGCTCATGGAGCCGGGTGTGCAATACATGTGCATGGAAGGTATGCGCTTTGTCGCAGACGCCAGCCAGGCCTGCACCCCCAACGGCCACGTCTGGAACGTGACCGTCACTGCCCACGGCATCTTGATGATGTTCTTCGTGGTTATTCCGGCTTTGTTCGGTGGCTTCGGCAACTACTTCATGCCGCTGCAAATCGGCGCGCCGGACATGGCCTTCCCGCGGATGAACAACCTGTCCTACTGGATGTATGTCGCTGGCACCTCGCTGGCGGTGGCTTCCGTCATCTCGCCCGGCGGCAACGACCAGCTGGGTTCGGGTGTGGGCTGGGTTCTGTACCCGCCGCTGTCGACCAACGAAGGCGGCTACTCGATGGACCTCGCGATCTTCGCGGTTCACTTGTCGGGTGCCTCGTCGATCCTTGGCGCGATCAACATGATCACCACCTTCCTGAACATGCGCACGCCGGGCATGACCCTGCACAAAGTGCCGCTGTTCGGCTGGTCGATCTTCGTGACCGCATGGCTCATCCTGCTGTCGCTGCCGGTTCTGGCTGGCGCCATCACCATGCTGCTGACCGACCGTAACTTCGGCACCACCTTCTTCCAGCCTGCTGGCGGCGGTGACCCGATTCTGTATCAGCACATCCTGTGGTTCTTCGGCCACCCGGAAGTGTACATCATCGTCATTCCGGCGTTCGGCATCATTTCGCAGGTCATCTCGACCTTCTCGAAAAAGCCGATCTTCGGTTACCTGCCGATGGTTTATGCAATGGTTGCAATTGGTGTTCTGGGCTTCGTCGTCTGGGCGCACCACATGTATACCGTCGGCATGTCGCTGACCCAGCAGTCCTACTTCATGCTGGCCACCATGGTGATCGCAGTGCCGACCGGCATCAAGATCTTCTCGTGGATCGCTACTATGTGGGGCGGCTCGATCGAGTTCAAAACCCCGATGCTCTGGGCGTTTGGCTTCCTGTTCCTGTTCACCGTTGGCGGCGTGACCGGCATCGTGTTGTCGCAGGCTCCGGTTGACCGGGCTTACCACGACACCTACTACGTCATCGCGCACTTCCACTATGTGATGTCGCTTGGTGCCGTGTTCGGTATCTTCGCAGGCATCTACTTCTGGTTCGGCAAGATGTCGGGCCGTCACTACCCGGAATGGGCAGGCAAACTGCACTTCTTCTCGATGTTCATCGGTGCCAACCTGACCTTCTTCCCGCAGCACTTCCTTGGCCGTCAAGGCATGCCGCGCCGCTACATCGACTATCCGGAAGCCTTCGCTTACTGGAACCACCTGTCGTCGATCGGTGCTTTCGTGTCCTTCGCCTCGTTCGTGTTCTTTATCGGCATCGTGTTCTACTCGTTGATCTGGGGCAAGAAAGTTACCCAGAACAACTACTGGAACGAATATGCCGACACGCTGGAATGGACCCTGCCTTGCCCGCCGCCCGAACATACGTTCGAAACGCTGCCCAAGCGCGAAGACTGGGATCACAGCCACGGCCACTAAGTCCGTGCTGACATAATCGAAAGGCCCCAGGGAAACTTGGGGCCTTTTGTTTTGCACCATCCTGTCCTAGCCTTTTGCCATGACACAGCCGTCGCCCGACCTTGTTCCCGAACTTGAAGTCACCGACGCCGCAACATCAGTGGCGTTTTATACCCAGATGCTGGGGTTTCAGATCGTCTACCAACGCCCGGAAGAAGGCTTTGCCTATCTGCGCCTTGGCACTGCCCATCTGATGCTGGATCAATACGACCTTGGCCGCAGCTTCGATGCAGGCGATACGCCCATGAGCCGTCCCTTCGGTCGCGGGTTAAACCTGCAAATCCGCGTCCCCGACATCGCGCCACTGTTGGCAACTTTGGCCGCCCACGGCCTTGCCCTTCACCTGCCGCCCGAAGATCGCTGGTATCGCCGCGACAGCCTTGAAACCGGCAACCGCCAATTCATCGTCGCTGATCCCGACGGCTATCTTCTGCGCTTTTATCAAGATCTTGGCCTGCGCCCGTGCAGCACCGCTTGACCACAGCGCGTCACAGACCAATCTTCACCCCATGCCCTACGAATATCTGCCCGCCCCCGAACCAAACCTCCACCTGCACCTGTGGCCCTATCGGTCGCTGCCCCGGCGCGGTTTTGTCGGCTTCATCGCCGCAACCGCCACGCTGCTGGCGCTGCCCTTGCCGATTCTCATCGGTTCACCGATTCTGTGGGGCATCCTGCCCTTCCTCATCGCCGCCATCGCCGCGATCTGGTGGGCGCTAGAGCGCAGCTATAAAGACGGCGAAATTCTGGAAGACCTGACCTTGGGCGAAACCGAAATCACCCTGACGCGGCACGGTCCGCGCGGGCGGCTGCAAAGCTGGTCGGCCAACCCGCATTGGGTTCGCCTTACCCTGCACCCTACCGGCGGCCCGGTGCCGCATTACCTGACTCTGAGCGGCAATGGCCGCGAGGTTGAACTGGGCGCGTTCCTGTCCGAAGACGAACGCAAGGCCCTGCACGGCGATCTTGCGCAGCACCTGAAAGCCTATCGCGGCTAACCCCGCTGCCGCCACTGGGGTCGCAACCATCACGCTGCAACCCCGATGATTACAAACGCGCTTACGCCAACCGCGCCTTGATCAAGGCACCCACCGCGCCAAAATCCATCTGGCCGGTGTATTTGGCCTTCAGCACGCCCATCACCTTGCCCATGTCCTTGATGCTGGTCGCCCCCGCTTCGGCCACCGCCGCACCAATCGCGGCCTCAACCTCGGTCGCGGTCAGTTGCGCCGGCAGGAACTCTTCAATCACCCGAACTTCGGCCAATTCCTTTTCCGCCAACTCGGGGCGACCGCCGGTTTCATAGACTTTCGCCGATTCCTGACGCTGCTTCACCATCTTGCCAAACACGGCCATGATGTCGGCTTCGGTCACTTCGACCACACCCGCCTCGGACCGACCGGCGATTTCGCGGTCCTTGATCGCCCCGCCCATCAGCCGCAGCGTCGACAGTCGCTCTGCCTGTTTCGCCTTCATCGCCTCTTTCACTGCCGCCTGCAGCCGCTCGCGCAAAGACATGCTTTCCCCTTCCGAAAAATACTGATCGCCACCATACAGAACCACCCTTTGCGGCGCAACCTTGCCTAATTTCGGCAACTCATTGAAATCGCTTAAAAATCCATTTACCGCAAAGGCTTGACCCCGCCGCCCCACGCCCTTAGGTTCCGGCAGATTTGCCAACACCCCCCCGCATCCCGGAGTCGCCCATGTCCACCTCCTCCGAAACCCGCCCCACCGCCTGCATCGCGCTGTCAGATGGCACGGTGTTTTACGGCCACGGCTTTGGCGCAACCGGCGAAACGGTGGCAGAGCTGGTGTTCAACACCGCAATGACCGGCTATCAGGAAATCATGACAGACCCGTCCTACGCCGGGCAGGTTGTCACCTTCACCTTCCCGCACATCGGCAACACCGGCGTCACGGCTGAAGACGATGAAACCGGCACCCCGGTGGCGGCAGGCATGGTGGTGAAATGGGATCCGACAGAGCCGTCGAACTGGCGGTCAACCTCTGATCTGCAGGCGTGGCTGGCCGCGAAGGGTCGGATCGGCATCGGCGGCATCGACACCCGCCGTCTGACCCGCGCCATCCGCCAGCAAGGCGCACCGCATGTCGCGCTTGCACATGACCCGAACGGCAATTTCGACATTGAAAAGCTTGTCGCCAAGGCCCGCGCTTGGGCTGGTCTTGTCGGGCTGGATCTGGCGAAAGACGTCACCTGCGCGCAATCCTACCGTTGGGATGAAAAGCTGTGGGCTTGGCCCGAAGGCTACACCAAACGCGAAGGCGCTGGCCTGCGCGTTGTGGCGATCGACTATGGTGCCAAGCGCAATATCCTGCGCTGCTTGGCCTCGGTTGGCTGCGAAGTCACCGTGCTGCCGGCATCGGCCACTGCCGAAGACGTTCTGGCGCTGAACCCCGAAGGCGTTTTCCTGTCCAACGGTCCGGGCGACCCGGCAGCGACCGGTGCCTATGCCGTGCCGATGATTCAGGGCGTGCTGAACGCAGACCTGCCGCTGTTCGGAATTTGCCTTGGCCACCAGATGCTTGCGCTGGCTTTGGGGGCAAAGACCGTCAAGATGAACCACGGCCACCACGGCGCAAACCACCCGGTCAAAGACCTGACCACCGGCAAGGTTGAAATCACCTCGATGAACCACGGCTTCACGGTTGATAGCCAAACCCTGCCGAACGGCGTGTCCGAAACCCACGTCTCGCTGTTCGATGGGTCGAACTGTGGCATCGCGGTTGATGGCAAGCCGATCTTCTCGGTGCAATATCACCCCGAAGCATCGCCCGGCCCGCAAGACAGCTTCTATCTGTTCGAACGCTTTGCCGAAGCCATCCGCGCCCGCCGCGCGGCCTGATTTTCTTGCCTTTACAGGCGGTTATTGCAGATAAATCAAAGTAAAGTTAACCAGTAATTAACCCTCCGGGCGCAACCTATGCGTGTCGCCCGGAGAGAGCATGTCGGTTACGCAGCTTCGCCCCATTTTCGATACCACGGCGGAAAGACCGCTGTCGCAGGCGTTGCAAAACCGCCATAGCGTGCAAACGCTGGCCTCGGCGCTGATGAAAAATGGCTTGGTGGCCCCGAAACAAATGCTGCCGCTCCTGGCCCTGCATGAACCACGCCAGCGTCACCTTGCAGATGTTCTGATCGCGCGCGGCAGCATTGGCGCGGAAAAGCTATATGCGGCCATGGCGCAGCATTGGCAGGTTGGCCACGCCAATTTTTTGCTGTTGCCGCCCGACCAGCGCCTGCTGCACCGTTTGCCACATGTTCGGGCGTTGCATCAAGCCCTTCTGCCATGGCGCAAGACCGGCGCAGTCACGGTGATTGCCACCGCCTATCCCGACCAGTTTTACCTTCACCGAAAAGATCTTGAAACAATCTATGGCCCGGTTGCGATGGCAGTAGCCCCCCGCGCCGCCATCGAAACCGCACTGCTGGATCATCACGGCCCCCGGCTTGCGAAGGGCGCGGAAACCCGTGTTACCGCCTTGGAAAGTTGCAGGCATTACCACAGCACCAAACTGCGCCGCCCCGCCGCCGCAATCGCCGCCTGCATTGCGCTGTTTGCCGCGGTTCAGCCTGCGGCGGCGCTAAGTCTTCTGCTCGCCTTGGCACTTTTGGCGCTGTTCAGCACCAATATAATGAAAGTCTCGGCGCTCTGGGCGATGCGGCATCAGCCTGCCGATACGGTCAAACCACTGCTCGTCGCGCATCTGCCCACCATTTCAATCATGGTGGCGCTCTATCACGAAAGCAACATCGCCGCCCGCCTTGCCGCCCGCCTTGAAAAGCTTGACTACCCCCGCAACCTGCTCGACGTGCTGTTGGTGGTCGAAGCCGACGATCATATGACCCGCGCCGCCTTGGCCAGTGCCGATCTGCCCGGTTGGATGCGGATCATCGTGGTGCCGGATGGATCGGTGAAAACCAAACCGCGCGCCCTGAACTACGCGCTGGATCACTGTCGCGGTTCTATCATCGGCATCTATGACGCCGAAGACGCCCCTGAACCCGACCAGTTGCGCAAGGTCGTGACGCAGTTTTACCAAACCAGCCCGAAAGTGGTCTGTCTGCAGGGCAGTCTTGATTTCTACAACCCGCGCAGCAACTGGCTGGCGCGCTGCTTCACCATCGAATACGCCGCATGGTTCCGCATCTACCTGCCCGGCATCGAACGGCTTGGTCTTGCCGTTCCGTTGGGTGGCACCACCCTGTTCTTCCGCCGCGCCGCTCTGGAACAGCTTGGCGGCTGGGACGCGCAGAATGTCACAGAAGACGCCGATCTTGGCCTGCGCCTTGCCCGCCACGGCTATCGCACCGAAACCCTGTCCAGCAGCACGTTCGAAGAGGCAAACTGCCGCCCGCTGCCGTGGGTCAAACAGCGGTCGCGCTGGATCAAGGGCTATATGATGACATGGATCACCCATATGCGCGACCCGCGCTTGCTGTGGCGGCAACTTGGCCCCCGCCGCTTCATCGGCATGCAGGTGCAATTTCTGGGCGCGGTGCTGCAATCCCTGCTTGCCCCGCTGGTATGGAGCCTTTGGCTCGGCACGATCGGCATCCCGCATCCGGTCACACAGGCGCTGCCGCTCGGCATGTTTGTGACGCTTTACACCAGCCTGGCCGCAATTGGCCTGCTGAACACCGCTTGCGACATCGCCGCCCTGCGCCGCACACGCCACCGCCTGCACTGGCTTTGGGCGCTAACCATGCCGGCCTATCACCCGCTGGCCACGCTTGCCGCCTACAAGGCGCTGTGGGAACTGCTGACCAAACCCTTCTACTGGGATAAAACCAGCCACGGCCATTTCGACCCCTAGCGGGTTTTCAACTCGCCCGCATCCACCCGCAACCGGGTTTCGAACGCTTTCGAGATATGCGATTTCAACGCCTGATATGCCGCCTCGCCGTCATGTGCCTCTATTGCACGCACGATCTGATCATGTTCAGCCAAAGCCACCTCGTCGCGCCCCTCGGCCGCGAACGAGGTCGTCGCCATCAGCGCCATCGCGCGATGCACCAGATCCAACTGCTGCACCAGAAACCGATTGTGGCTGGCCAGATGAATCAGCTTGTGAAACCGCTTGTTGGCCCGGCTCAGCAACCGCGGATCGCCGCCAAGCAGCGCACGATCATCGTCCACCATGCCGCGCAGCACCCGAATTTCTTCATCCGTCGCATGCCGCGCTGCCAACCGCGCCGCCAACCCCTCCAACTCGGAGCGCACAGTGTAAAGTTCGGCCAGCTGGTTATGATCCAACGACGCCACAATCAGACTGCGGCCATCGCGGCTGAGCATGCCTTGGGTTTCCAGCCGCTGCAGCGCCTCGCGCACCGGCGTGCGCGACACCCCCATCCGCTCGGCCAGTTCGGATTCCACCAGACGATCGCCGGGCTTATAAACCCCGCCCTCAATCGCCTCCAAAATCAGCGTATATGCGTCCTTCTGCACCGTGTCCGTCCTCCAAACCCTGCGCGACACTACCCGTCCCGGCCGCAGGATCAACCCACCGATTGCCGAAAGCCATCAGCCGCGCTAGCTATGCGCCATGGTAAAACAACACTTCGATCACGTCACCGCTTGGGTCTTCGACCTGGATAACACGCTTTATCCGCCGCAATACCGCCTGTTCGATCAGATCGAGGTGCGGATGACGGCTTGGGTCATGCAGGCTTTGGGCGTCGGCAAAACCGAAGCCAACCGCCTGCGCCAACATTACTGGGATACCTACGGCACCACGCTTGCCGGCCTGATGCGCGAACATAACATCGACCCAGCCCCCTATCTGCACGACGTGCATGATATTGATTTTTCGGTGCTTCCCGACGACCCCGACCTTGCCGCGCGCATCCGTGCCCTGCCCGGACGCCGCATTGTCTACACCAATGCCTGTGAACCCTACGCGCAGCGCGTGCTACAGGCGCGCGGGCTTTCGGGCCTGTTCGATGCGGTTTACGGCGTTGAACACGCGGGCTTTCGCCCCAAGCCCGAACGCGCCGCCTTCGAATCTATCTTTGCCCAAGACGGGCTGAACCCCGCCACCGCCGCAATGTTCGAAGACGATGCGCGCAATCTTGCCGCCCCGCATGCCATGGGAATGCAGACGGTCTATGTTTCGCCCAAACCATTGAAGTCGCTTCACATTCACCACCACACCGATGATCTGGCAGGCTTTCTGGCAAAGGTGATCTAAACGCCCACTCTCCCCTGCGGCACCACGTCGCGTCGCCGTGCGCGCAACAACAAATATCTAAGACTTATTAAAAAGGAGTCTCAGATGTCCGCCAGCCTGCTTGCCCGCACCCCGATCCTTGGCCACATCGCGCGCGATATTTCCCGTGACATCAACGTGGTTTTCTACCTGCTGACCATTCTTGTCACGCTGATGGTGCTGGCAATCAAGGCGTGGGGCATCGCCGCCTTGGTCGTCACCTATGTGGCGCTGGTTCCAGTGATCTTCGTGCTGCTGATCTGGATCACCCTGCCCTGATCGCCGCACCCGCCCCGAGACGCTTTGCCGCTTCGCTTTCCCGCCGCCACGGCCTAAATTACGCCAAAGGGGCAAAGCCATGACACGCATTTCCACCGATATCCTGATTTCCGGCGGCGGGGTGGCCGGGCTTTCGGCAGCCGCCGCCTTTGGCAGCGCCGGATTTTCCGTCATCTGTGCCGATCCGACACCGCCGGTCACCAACGCCACCGACGAAGGCGCAGATCTGCGCACCACGGCGTTTTTGCATCCATCGATTCCGGTGCTGGAATCGGCGGGCCTTTGGGCGCGGCTGGAACCCTTCGCGGCACCGCTGCAAATCATGCGGATCGTGGATGCGGGCGGCGAAACCCCGGAACCCCGCGTTATCAAAGACTTCGACGCTGCCGATATTTCGGATGCGCCGTTTGGCTGGAACCTGCCAAACTGGCTGCTGCGCCGCGAAATGGTGGCCCGTCTGGCAGACCTGCCCAATGTCAGCTTCCTGCCCGGTATCGCCACCACCAAACTGCTGACCCGCGAATCTGAAGCCCTTGTCACCCTGTCAGATGGGCGCAAAATCAGCGCCCGCCTGGTGATCGCCGCCGATGGCCGCAATTCGACCATGCGCGAGGCGCTTGGCATTGCGGTGAAAACCATACGCTACGGCCAAAAAGCGCTGGCCTTCGCCGTAACCCATCCGGTGCCACATCAGAATGTGTCGACCGAAATCCACCGCTCTGGTGGCCCGTTCACCCTGGTGCCGCTGCCCGACCGTGACGGCTTGCCCTGTTCGGCGGTGGTCTGGATGGAAACCGGCCCCGAGGTGCAGCGCCTTGCTGCCCTGCCGGTGGCCGATTTCGAAGCCGCAATGAACCTGCGGTCGTGCCAAATTCTTGGCCCGCTGACGCTGGCCTCACGCCGCAGCGTCTGGCCGATCATCAGCCAGATCGCCGACCGGATGGCGGGCGAACGCGTCGCGCTGATGGCCGAAGCCGCGCATGTGGTGCCGCCGATCGGCGCGCAGGGTCTGAACATGAGCCTTGCCGACCTGTCGACGCTGCTGGATCTGGCAAAGGCCGACCCGGCGGATCTGGGGTCGGCGAAGATGCTGGACGCCTATCACCGCCGCCGCCACCTAGAGATTCAGGCCCGCGTCAAAGGCATCGACCTGTTGAACCGCACCTCGATGATCGAAGGCCAATTGCTGCGCGACCTGCGCGCAGGCGCTCTGAACGCGTTTTATTCCGTCGCCCCGGTGCGCAAAACGCTGATGAAGGCGGGCCTGGGCGTGCGTTAATTTAGATCGCCCGCCGGTGGCAAATGCTGCTGCCTCCGGCGGGGATATTTAGGCCAAGATGAAGCTGAACGCGGTTTTCCTTTGGCTTACAGCACGGCCTCGATGCCGCGGCGCAGGCGGGCGACGGTGGCTTCGACATCTTTCAGCTTGTCCAGACCGAACAGGCCCAGCCGGAAGGTGCGGAAATCAGCGCCCTCACCGACCTGCAGCGGGACACCAGCCGCGATCTGCATGCCAAGGTCGCGGAACTTCGACCCGTTCTGCACGGCGGCGTCATCGGTGTAGCTGACCACCACGCCGGGGGCGGCAAAGCCATCGGCGGCCACCGACACCACACCGCGACTTGCCAACAGTGCGCGCACCGCACCGCCAAGCGCCCATTGCGCCGCCTTGGCAGTGGCAAAGCCCATCGCCTTGGTTTCCAGCATCGCATCGCGGAAGCCGACAATCGCATCGGTCGGCATGGTGGCATGATAGGCGTGACCGCCCGCTTCGTAAGCAGCCATGATGCTGCGCCATTTCTTCAGATCCAGCGCGAAGGAGTTCGAGTTGGTTTCCGCAAGCCGCGCTTCGGCGCGCGGCCCCATCACCACGATGCCCGCCGCGGGCGAGGCCGACCAGCCCTTTTGCGGCGCCGAGATCAGCACATCAACGCCGGTTGCGGCCATATCGACCCAGACGCAGCCCGAGGCGATGCAATCCAGCACCATCAGCGCGCCAACTTCATGCGCCGCCGCCGCCACCGCTGCGATATAATCGTCGGGCAGGATGATACCGCTAGAGGTTTCGACATGCGGCGCGAACACCGCTTCGGGTTTCGTCTCGCGGATCTTGGCGCAGACTTCCTCCACCGGCGGCGGCGCATAGGGTGCCTTTGCGCCATTGCCGGTTTGCCGCGCCATCACCACCGTGGTTTCCGACGCAAAGCCACCTGCTTCGAAAATCTGGCTCCAGCGGAAGGAGAACCAGCCGTTGCGCACGATCAGCGCGTGGCCCTGCCCGAATTGTCGCGCCACCGCCTCCATCGCATAGGTGCCGCCACCCGGAACCAAGGCCACAGCCGTGCCGTTGTAAACTTCTTTCAGCAGGCCCGACACATCGCGCATCACGCCTTGAAACTTGGCCGACATGTGGTTCAACGACCGGTCGGTGAACACCACCGAGAATTCTTCCAGACCATCGGGATCAATATGAGCATGCGGCAGTTTCATCGTGGTTCTCCTTTGGCCAAGCCTTTGGCGGCAATCTAGCCGGATTTGCCGCCAGCGCGGTGTAAAAACCGACAGGTTGCTTTCGCTTTTGGCAGAAGGCAGCTGTTGTCAAAGCGCGAAAATGCCACCCGCCTAGCCAATCGGCCCCGGCCTGCGCTCTTCGGTCAAAAGCACGTTGGCTTCCACTTGGCCGACCCCCGGCAGCGTCATAACCCGCCGCCGCAGCACCCGTTCAAAATCGGCAATGTCGCGCGCCACCACCCGCAACCGGTAATCAAACAGCCCCAAGACGTGCTGCACCACCTGCACTTCGGGAATAGCCACCACCGCGCGTTCGAAATCCTCTAGGCTGACGCGGCCCTTGGTGGCAAGCTTCACCCCCAGAAACACCGTCACGCCAAATCCAAGCGCGGTGCGGTCCACATCCACCTGCCGCCCGGCCAGCACCCCGGCATCCTCCAGCCGCTTGATCCGCCGCCACGCCGCCGGTTGGCTAAGGCCGAACCGCCGCCCCAACTCGCCCGCAGAAAGCCCGCCATCCAACGACAGCGCCCGTAACATCGCCCGATCAACGTCGTCCAGATCAATCACAACGGCAATCCTTCCGACTCTTTGATCGTCGCAATCAGCATCAGCGCATCCACCTCGGCAATATGCGGCAGCGCCAGCACGCGGCGGCGATACACCTCTTGGTAATGCGCCATATCGCGCGCGATCACGTTCAACCGCACATCAACGCGGCCCAGAAATGTTTCAATCCCGACCACCTCGGGCACCTCGCGCGCTGCCGCGATAAATTCGTCAAATGCGCGCGGGTTGGTCTTGTCCAGCGTGAAGCGCAGCGAAACCTCTACCTCATAGCCAAGCTTGCGCCAGTTGATCAGCGCGCGATCCGCCTTGATCACCCCCGCCTCGGCCAGCTTTTCCAGCCGCCGCCACAGTGTCGCTGGGGTCACCCCGGCCCGCGCCGCCAGATCGGCGCGCGGCAGCGATGGTTCGGCAAGGTGGTGGCGCAGGATCCGCCGGTCGGTATCGTCAAGCTGCATGATGTTTTCGCCAATATCTGATTTCGCGCATGATCTATCCCACAAATGCGAAAATAGATCAAACTATGCACGCGAACCCTCGCAAAAATCCCTATGCTGCCCCCATCAACCTATAAAGGAGCGCCCCAATGCGCGTTTATTACGATCGCGACTGCGATGTGAACATCATCAAAGACAAAAAAGTCGCCATCCTGGGCTACGGCTCGCAAGGCCACGCCCACGCGCTGAACCTGCGCGATTCGGGCGCGAAGAACCTTGTCGTCGCTTTGCGCGAAGGCTCGCCGTCGGCCAAGAAAGCCGAAGGCGAAGGCCTGAAGGTCATGGGCATCGCCGAAGCTGCGGCTTGGTGCGACGTGATCATGTTCACCATGCCCGACGAATTGCAGGCTGAAACCTACAAGAAATACGTGCATGACAACCTGAAAGAAGGCTCGGCGATTGCTTTTGCACACGGCCTGAACGTGCACTTCGGCCTGATCGAGCCGAAGCCCGGCGTTGACGTTATCATGATGGCCCCCAAAGGCCCGGGCCACACCGTTCGTGGCGAATACACCAAAGGTGGCGGCGTGCCTTGCTTGGTGGCTGTGCACCAGGACGCAACCGGCAAAGCGATGGAAATCGGTCTGTCCTATTGCTCGGGCATCGGTGGCGGCCGTTCGGGCATCATCGAAACCAACTTCCGTCAGGAATGCGAAACCGACCTGTTCGGCGAACAAGCCGTTCTCTGCGGCGGTCTGGTTGAACTGATCCGTATGGGCTTTGAAACGCTGGTCGAAGCTGGCTACGAGCCGGAAATGGCCTATTTCGAATGCCTGCACGAAGTGAAACTGATCGTCGACCTGATCTATGAAGGCGGCATCGCCAACATGGACTACTCGATCTCGAACACCGCCGAATATGGTCAGTATGTGTCCGGCCCGCGGATTCTGCCTTACGCAGAAACCAAAGCCCGTATGAAAGCCGTGCTGTCGGACATCCAGTCGGGCAAATTCGTGCGCGACTTCATGCTGGAAAACGCTGTTGGCCAGCCGACGATCAAGGCGTCGCGCCGGTCGAATGACGAGCACCAGATCGAACTGGTTGGCAAGAAACTGCGCGACATGATGCCGTGGATCTCCAAGGGCAAAATGGTCGACCGCGCACGGAACTGATCTGGTGGCGGGCATCGCCCGCCCCACACCAGAACAACAAAAGGCGCGCTGGTTCAGCGCGCCTTTTTTGTTGGCTTGGGTTACATGGGCCGCAGCAAAGGCCCAAAACGGATTTCGTCGAAACCTTAACGCGTGGTAAATGAAACTTCCCAAGCCATTGATTTTTCATAGCCCCCAAAGCGTCGCACTGACGGACAGCGGTTAAACCGCCGCCTGCACTGCGCCGACAATCTCATCGACCACGTCGCGCAGCATCCCCTCATCCTCACATTCCGCCATCACACGGATCAGCGGTTCGGTGCCTGATTTGCGGATCAAAATGCGGCCCTTGCCTTTGATCGCCTCGGTCTTGGCCGCGATAATCGCCTTCACCGCCGCCACTTCCAACGGCTTCGCTCCGGCCGTGAACCGCACGTTTTTCAACATCTGCGGCACGGTTTCAAACTGCTTGACCAGCGTCGAAGCCGGCTGCCCCGATCGCGCCATTTCCGCCAGGAACTGCAGGCCCGCAATCAGGCCGTCCCCCGTGGTGGCATAGTCGGTCATCACGATATGCCCCGACTGTTCGCCGCCCAAGTTGAACCCGCCGCGCCGCATCGCCTCGACCACATACCGGTCCCCGACCGCCGTGCGTTCCAGCCGCAAACCGCGCCCGGTCATGAACCGCTCCAGCCCAAGGTTCGACATCACCGTCGCCACCAAAGTGCCGCCACGCAGCCGCCCGTCCTCGGCCCAGCGGCCCGCCAGCAGCGCCATGATCTGATCCCCATCCGCCACGCGGCCGGTTTCGTCCAGGATCATCACCCGGTCAGCATCGCCATCCAGACTGATCCCCACATGCGCCCCATGCGCCACCACCGCCTCAGCGGCGGCCTGAGTATGGGTTGACCCGCAGCGATCATTGATGTTGGTGCCGTTCGGGGAAACCCCCACCGGGATCACCTCGGCCCCCAACTCCCACAGCACTTCCGGCGCCGCTTTATAGGCGGCCCCGTTGGCGCAATCGATCACCACCTTCAGCCCATCCAGCCGCAGCCCCGACGGGAAGGTGGTCTTGACGAACTCTTGATACCGCCCGCGCCCATCCTCGATGCGCTTGGCACGGCCAATGTTTTCCGGCTTGGCCGGAATAATGTCGCCCTCGACCATCGCCTCAATCTCAAGCTCGGCCGCATCAGACAGCTTGAAGCCGTCGGGCCCAAAGAACTTGATACCGTTATCGTGGTGCGGGTTGTGGCTGGCTGAAATCATCACCCCCAGATCCGCGCGCATGCTGCGGGTCAGAAACCCAACCGCAGGCGTCGGAACTGGCCCCAACAACAACACGTTCATCCCGGTGCTGGTCAGCCCCGCCGTCAGCGCGTTTTCCAGCATATAGCCCGAAAGCCGCGTGTCCTTGCCAATCACCACCCGATGCGCGGTAGAGCCATCACGCCGAAAAAACCGCCCAGCAGCAGCGCCCAGCTTCAACGCCATCTCGACGGTCATCGGATAGGTATTGGCCGTGCCGCGCACGCCATCGGTGCCAAATAGCTTGCGGGTCATGCCGCGCCTCCTGTTGTTGCCGCCTGCCACAAAGACAAAGCCTGCCGCGTCTCGGCCACATCATGCACACGGATCATCTGCATCCCCTGCGCCACACCTGCCAAAGCCACTGCCAGACTGCCCGGCATCCGCTTTGCCGCGTCAGCCTCGGCGCTGATGGTTCCGATGAAACGCTTGCGCGACGCCCCCAGCAGCACCGGCACGCCCAAATTGTGAAACAACGACAGCCGCGCCAACAAGGTGAGGTTATGCACCAAGGTCTTGCCAAAACCGATGCCCGGATCAATCGCCAACAAATCGCGCGGAATGCCAGCCGCCTCAGCCTCTGCCAAACGCGATGCCAGCGCGTCGTAAACGTCCAGCAGCACATCATCGTACTGCGGATCGTCCTGCATCGTCACCGGCGTCGCCACCGAATGCATCAAAATAACCGGGGCTTGCCGCCGCGCGGCGACCGCCGCCATGTCCGGGTCAAACTGCAACGCGGTCACATCATTCAAAATCGTCGCCCCGGCGGCAAAGGCCGCTTCGGCCACCGCCGCCTTGCGCGTATCAATCGAAATCGGCAGATCCAACCCGCCCTCACGCAGCGCCGCAATCACCGGTGCCGTGCGCGCGGCTTCTTCGTCTACCGCCACCTCAGCTGCACCCGGACGCGTGCTTTCGCCGCCGATATCAAGAATATCCGCCCCCGCCGCCATCTTGCGCGCCTGCATAAGTGCCGCTTCGGGGCGCAGAAATTTGCCGCCATCTGAAAAGCTGTCAGGCGTGACGTTCAAAATCCCCATCACGCGCGGCTTATCCATCGACAGCCCGCCGAAATCGGGACGAGGTGCCGACAGCCGATGCCGCGTTTCCGCGTCAAGATCAGCGACCGGCAGCAGCCGCGATGGCGCGCCACGTTCAATTACCTCGACATGCGAGAACCAGCACCACCCGCCAGCCAGCGGCAAAGCGCCCGGCGGACGCGCAGGGTCAGTCATGGAAATAGGGCGGAGATAAATCATAAACCTGTCGTAAATCGCTAAAGAAAAGCTCGCAAGGGGGAAGCTTTAGGCCTTGATCACCCGCACGCGACTTCCCGCCGGCAATGCAACATCGCCGTGAACAACCAGCCGATCCGCCGCCATCAATTCGGCAAGCCACAAGGCCAAGGCCACAGGTTCGCGGCTATGCGGGCCGTCAACCGCATCCAGCACCAGCTTTGACGGTGCCCAAACCACCATCTGACCGCGCTTGATCGCCCAATCAATCTCTGTCCGGGTTGCCATCACCACGCAGCGCGGGTCGCGCGCGGCCAAGACCCAAGCGTTCTGTTCAATTGCCAGCAGGTCAACGCGGCGTTGCGTCGGCTTGTGGCCGGTTTGCGGCCGCGCCATATCCGGCAAGCCGACGGCCAAAATCAGCGGCCGACCTTCTGCCTGCCAACTGTCCAACCGCGCGGCCAAGTCGGGCGACGCGATACCAGCGTTATCCAGAAACACCACCAGCGGATGCACAGCCGACTCTTGGCCGTCTTGCCCCATCACTTTGACGGCGGCCTCGGCGCGGCTGCGCACAATTTCGACGCCCAGTTTATAGGGGCCAACATCCAGTTTTTCGATGCGCACAAACACCCGCATCGACTGCGGTTCGGCCAAAATTCGTTCGGCCAGACGTTCCGCCAAAGTTTCCAGCAGATTCAGACGCTCTGCCGCCAATTCGGTGGCGATGGCTTCGGTAATCTTGTCGTAGGACAATATCAGATCGACATCGTCGTTCAGCGGTTGCGGTGCCGGCCGCACTTCTACCACCACGTTGAACATCACACGCTGGCGGTGCCCACGTTCCTTTTGAAACGCGCCAATGTCGACTTCGACGATATGGTCGCGCAGCGAAATACGGTCACGCGGGTCGGCGCTGGCAGAAGCGACGGAACGCTCTTCCGGGTGGGCGAAGGCAAGGCGGATGTCGCTGGTCATGGGGCACCAAGGTGGGCAAAAGCTAGGGGGAAGCTATCGCCTGCCCCACCTAGCGCCTAGTCCGAACCCGACAGGTAGCGCAAGGGGGGCGACTACGGCTGGCGATAAAACAGGTGCGATCCAATAGAAGCCGTGCGGTCGAACTGCCGCGACCACGACGGGTTGACCGCGCGGGTATGGAAATAGGTCGCCCCCGCCGTCAACTGCCGCGGCGCACCGTCCAGCATGACGCGCGCGATACGGCCTGCAATTTCGGCGGGGCCCGGTTCGACCATGGCGTCACGCGCGCCGTCACAGGTGTAGGAAAATGCGCAGCTGCCGCTGCCGCGCTGTTGCACGACGCCACAGACGGTCTTGGGGTAAAGCGGGCTATCAACGCGGTTCAGAATAACCTCGGCAACCGCAAACTGCCCCTGCAACGACTCGCCGCGCGATTCAAAATAGATCGCAGTCTTCAGGCACTGCCACTGTTCGTCGCCCGTGGGGGCGGGCTGCGACATCAGCCAATCGGCGGTGTAATCGATCAACACCGGCGCACCGATGCGGGGCTTCTTGTTGCCCGCACCAAAGGCCGGAGCCGGCGCTTCAACTTTCGGTCCAACAGCCATTGCCGTCAGCTTGTCTTCCGGCAGTGCATCCACTGTCTTATGCTCGGCCCCCAGAAGCGAGGCGAATTGTGTGCCAATCAACGAGGTCGGATCGTTGGAATGGCTCACCGTCACATCGGCGAAGGCCGCCCCGCTAAGGACGCAAACCGCCACGGCGGCGCCCGTCCAGGCCTGGTGCATGCGCATATATGAGTGTCCCGTTTGTTTCGACAGCGTCTCTAAAGGATAGCCCCCTTCGACGAGGGTCTGGCCTAGACGAGGAACTTCAGCCGGTCCACCCGAGTGGCAAAATTACCACGCGAAATCTGCATATTTGAGCGGAATTCCGCCTGAATTTTCTAAGATTAACATCGACTTAAGGGCGAAAATTCATGATATTGTGGTACTTTTCGCCCCACCCACACGATCGGCCAATGCCAGATGCGCCGCCGCAAGCCGTGCCAAAGGCACCCGATAGGGCGAGCAAGAGACATAATCGAAGCCGGCGCGGCGACAGAATCCAATCGATTCGGGGTTGCCGCCATGTTCGCCACAGATTGAAACCGTCAGGTCCGGGCGGGTTTTTCGCCCCCGCTCGCAGCCGATCAGCAGCAGTTCCCCCACGCCATCAACATCCAAAGTATGGAAAGGGTCTTCGGGGAACACACCCTGCTGGACGTAGGTATTCATGAAGCGGCCAGCGTCGTCGCGGCTTAGACCATAGGTCATCTGCGTCAGGTCGTTGGTGCCAAAAGACAAGAAGGCGGCGTGTTGGGCAATTTCGCCGGCACGTAGCGCCGCACGCGGCGTTTCGACCATGACGCCAAGTTTGTAATCAAATGCGACCCCGGTCTTTACCCGAACCGAGGCGGCAACTGCGTCGATATGAGTTTTGACCAGTTCAACCTCGCGCCGCGCCGATACCAGCGGGATCATGATTTCGGGCACCACCGGAGCGCCCTTGCGGGCAACTTCGACCGTGGCCTCAAAGATCGCCTGCGCCTGCATCGCGTAGATTTCCGGCAGCACCACCCCCAAGCGCACGCCACGCATCCCAAGCATCGGGTTGAATTCTGCCAAGGCTTCGGCGCGGCGGGTCACTTCGGACAGCGGGCGATCCAACGCCTCGGCCAGTTCGCGCAAGCCTTCGCGGCTATGCGGCAGGAATTCGTGCAGCGGCGGGTCGAACAGGCGGATGCAAACCGGCAAGCCCGCCATGATTTCGAACAGTTGCACAAAGTCGTCGCGCTGCATCGGCAAAAGCCGCGCCAATGCCGCCGCACGGTCTTGCGAGGTGTCGGCGAAAATCATCTCGCGCATCACCACAAGGCGATCTTCATCGAAGAACATATGTTCGGTTCGGCACAGGCCAATGCCTTGCGCTTCGAACTGCCGCGCAGTGGCCGCATCGGCCGGGGTGTCGGCGTTGGCGCGGATGCCAATATCACGCACGGCATCGGCCCAAGACAGCAGCTTGCGAAAGGCGTCGTCCAGCGCCGGGGCAAGCATTTCGGCGGCCCCCGCCAGAACTTCGCCCGTGGTGCCATCGACGGTGATCAGATCGCCTTCGACAAACACCCGGCCATCAGCCGCCACAAAGCGTTTTTCCTTGGTATCAAGCCGCAGTCCCGATGCGCCGACCACGCAAGGAACGCCAAGCCCGCGCGCGATCACCGCCGCGTGGCTGGTCACGCCGCCGCGTTCCGTAAGCACCCCTGCGGCTGCATGCATACCGCGGATATCTTCGGGGGCGGTTTCGCGGCGCACCATGATGCACGGTTCGCCGCGTGCGGCGCTGGCCTGAGCGGCCTGCGACGAAAACACAATCCGCCCGACGGCGGCGCCCGGACTTGCCGCAATGCCCTTGGCGAAAACGTCGCGTTCGGCGCGGGTGTCAACCTGCGGGTGCAGCAATTCAGACAGTGCCCGCGGTTCAACCCGCAGCACGGCTTCGTCTTCGGTGATGATGCCATCTTCGGCCAGCGCCACCGCGATCTTCAGCCCCGCCCGGGCCGAGCGGCTGACCTTGATCGCATCCAGAACCGAAAGCTTGCCATCTTCGATGGTAAATTCGATCTGCATTTCTTCGCGCAGGCGTTGCCGACATACCGCGCCATGCCGCACCAATTCGGCAAAGATTTCCGGTGCGATATCTTCCAGTGACGGCCCACGTTTATCGCGCGTCAGATAGATCGCATCGGTCTTTTTCAACGCGTCACGACCCTGACTTTGCCCCAGATAACGCCCCTTCACCAAGGGCAGACCGGTGACCGGATCGACAAATTGCATGACGCCAGAGCCGGAAATTCCCTGCCCGATGCCCTGCGCCATTTCTTGCACCACCAGCCCCAAGGCCGCTTCAACCGGGGCACCTTTGGCCTGGCGTAACAGCCGGGCAGAGGTGCCTTCCCAGGCGCGGGCCATCGACCGCAGCACTTCGGACAGTTGCTTGGCGGGTTCTTCGGGGAAAGGCTCTTCCATTTCCCGTTCGTAGTGCCGCAGCGCATCGCGCAAACTGTCGGCTGACGCCGCACCCGTATCGAACATATCGGGGTCGAGCCGGGCCACATGCGTGGCATAGGCTTGCACAAATCGCAGATAAAGCGCGTCGGCGGCTTCGCGCCCGTTGGTTTCGACCAGCCGCGCGTGTTGCTTTGCGTTCATGCCGATGTTCAGCACGGTTCCCGGCCCTCCCCAATCGGGGTTTTCCGGGCTGGGCCGCACCGATAGCAACGGCATCGGCCCGAAATGCGACAAGATCGCCTTCACGTCCACCGGATGCCCCGCCGCAATCTGCCGCACCGTTTGCGCGGGCAGCGCCACGGTTTCCGGCACCGGCAAATCCAAGCGCACTAAACGCTGCAAGCATTTCGCCCGCCAGCCATGCGCATTGGTGCGGATATCGGCCGACGGCGTGACCTCGGCAAATTCAGAGAGTTGGGGGAGCTGGACGTTTTTCTGCATTGCGGCAACTTTCTTGTGCGCCTGCAGCTTAGCGTCAATCGCCTGTGGTGCAAGGGAAACGGGCAGTTTGCGAAAAAGGAAAGGGGGGCTTTGCGCCCCCCTTCGGCCTGCGGCCTTACCCCCCGCAGGATATTTATGCCAAGATGAAGCTGTTAGCCGTCAACTTTGGTGAAATCCGCCACGCCAGAGCAGATCGCCCGAATCCGGTGCAACAGGTTCAGGCGGTTGCGGCGAATGATCGGGTTTTCCGCATTGACCTGCACGGCGGTAAAGAACGCATCCGTGGGCGCGCGCAAGCTGGCCATGGCGGCCATGGCGGCGGCAAAATCTTCGGTTGCCATCGCGGGCTTGATCGCGGCTTCGGCGGCGTCGAGTGCTGCGAACAGCGCGCGCTCTTCGTCGGTTTCGGCGAACTTCACATCGGCACCGAAGGAATATTCAACGCCATCTTTGGCTTCGGCTTGGCTAACGATGTTATTCGCGCGTTTGAAGCCTTGCAGCAGGTTGGTGCCGTCTTCGGTTTTCAGGAAGGCGGCAAGCGCCGTGGCGCGATTGACCAACAGGGTGAGATCGTCGTTG
>Ga0228702_1000475_pt1 | contig 31126 bp, 30 predicted proteins | sample McNCre217_Aug_MG_2_FD_178018 | JGI IMG/M metagenome (GOLD analysis project Ga0228702, IMG submission 178018) | Freshwater microbial communities from McNutts Creek, Athens, Georgia, United States - 20-17_Aug_MG | ecosystem: Environmental > Aquatic > Freshwater > Creek | place: USA: Georgia...
GAAGACACCTTCGTTCGTTCGGCCGGAGGATATGCCGCCAACGTGGAGGCGGTAGCAACTCCTGCTCCTGCCGCAATTGACATTGAGGGTCAGCCCGCACTTGAAGTCAGAGACACTCCTGACGCCGGCACCATTGCGAAACTAATCGCCGGCACCGAACTCACCGCCGCAGACACCTTGAAGAACGTTGTCCTGGCTCTGACCAGCCCAACCGGCGAGCGCTCGCTGGTCATGGTTGGTATCCCTGGAGACCGTGAGGTGGATGCCAAGCGTGCCGAAGCTGCGTTCTCGCCAAACGAGGTCGAACCTGCCAATGAAGAAGACTTTGCCAAGCACCCTGAGTTGGTCAAAGGTTATATCGGTCCTAAGGCTGGCGGATTCAACTCAATTCCTTATTACGTAGACCCACGCGTAGTGGATGGTACCTCTTGGGTTACCGGCGCCAACGAGCCAGAGAAGCACGTGTTCAACCTGGTAAAGGGGCGCGACTTTGAAGCTGACGGCATCAAGGACATCGCCGAGGTTCGTGCCGGAGATCAGGCTCCAGACGGCTCTGGTCCGCTTGAACTTGCTCGAGGAATCGAGATCGGTCACGTGTTCCAACTAGGTCGTAAGTATGCCGAGGCGCTCGGTCTTCAGGTCCTCGACGAAAACGGCAAGCTCGTTACCGTGACCATGGGTTCTTACGGAATCGGTGTTACTCGTCTGGTAGCTGTTTTGGCGGAAGCCAACCGCGATGACAAGGGCCTCATTTGGCCTGAAAGCGTTTCACCAGCTGATGTCTACATCGTTGCCGCTGGTAAGGAAGATGAGATCTTCCAGGCTGCAGAGACACTGGCAAACGACATTGAGGCAACTGGCAAGAGCGTGATCCTCGACGACCGCAAGGCCAGCCCTGGTGTGAAGTTTGCCGATGCAGAACTAATCGGAGTTCCCAAAATCATTATTGTCGGTCGCGGTTTGGCCAACGGTGAAGTTGACATTTGGGATCGTTCGTCGGGTGAACGTCGCTCAGTGCCGCTACAATCGGCTTTGTTAGAAATCTAAATAGTCGTAGGTAGGAGGCCTTCATGGATATCGACCTCAAAGTTTTGAAAGCCATCGAAAGTGATCGCGGAATTGCGTTCAACGAATTGGTGGAAATCATCGAAGCAGCGATTCTTGCCGCGTACTACCGCTCTCAAGACATTCACATCAAGCGCGACGAAGTTGACTTCACCCGTGCCGAACTCGACCGCAAGAGCGGTGCAGTGAAGATTTTCACACGCGACAAAGATGAAGAGGGCAACGCCGTAGGCGAAGAACGCGACGTAACCCCTGAAAACTTTGGTCGCATTGCTGCGAGCAGCGCCAAGCAGGTAATTACCCAGCGACTTCGCGCAATCAACGACGAAAGTCTTCTTGGAGAGTTCAACTCCAAGGTCGGCGACGTTGTAATCGGAACCATTCAGCAGGACACCAACCGTCACCTAATCAAGATTGATCTGGGAGCCCTTGAGGGAATTCTTCCTCCTGAAGAACAGGTCGTTGGCGAAGAGTACGTTCACGGCAAGCGCATCCGCGTAATCATCACCAAGGTTGACCGCGCTCGAAATGGTGGCACCCAGGTCACCGTTTCGCGTCGTCACAAGATGTTGGTTCGTAAGTTGTTCGCGCTTGAGGTTCCTGAGATCGCATCCGGTCAGGTTGAGATCATGCAGGTTGCTCGTGAAGCCGGTCACCGCACCAAGATTGCAGTTCGCTCGACAATCGACGGCCTCAACGCCAAGGGTGCCTGCATCGGCCCTATGGGAGCTCGTGTGCGCGCAGTTTCTGCCGAACTAAACGAAGAGAAGATCGACATCGTTGACTACGACGAAGACATCAAGAAATTTGTTGCATCGGCGCTATCTCCAGCAAAGATTTCGTCTACCTTCACAATTCCGTCGAAGGACCCAGACGGTCGCCCGCACGTTCGAGCGCTAGTTCCTGACTACCAGCTTTCGCTTGCCATAGGTAAGGAAGGGCAGAATGCCAAGTTGGCAGCCGACCTAACGGGCGCCAAGATCGATATTCAGCCGGAAAGCATCCTAGAAGGCGAATAGGTCCTAGACCATAACGCGTTCGGCAGGTTAGGATGGAAGCAGTTAGAACCTGTGTTGGCTGTAAAGGTCAAGGCTCTCGTGAATCTTTGATTCGCTTGGTTTCGGTTGAAGGAATTTTGACCATCGATCAAGCAAAAAGACTTCCCGGTCGCGGCGCTTGGCTACACATCAACCAGAACTGTTTGTCTTTGGGGTTTCAACGGAAGGCGTTCAATAGAGCGCTTCGAGTTGAGTTCAAGGCAGATGAAACTTCTCTAGCGCAACAGATAGAACAGGCAGAAGCGATGTTGGCAAAAAATGAGTAACTCGAAATGAGTACCCAAAAGCTTTAACTAGCCTGCCCTGCCTGGGTAGGCCCAGACAGGAGAAAAAGTGGCGGCATTACCGCGCGTATACGACATAGCCAAAGAACTTGGTATCGACACCAATGAGGCTTTAGCAAAACTTAAAGAACTTGGCGAGTACGTCAAGGGTGGATCTTCAACGGTTACCCCACCGGTTGCCAAGAAGCTCCGCGACGCATTCCCTAACGCAAAACCAAAGGCAGAAGCACCGAAGGTAGAGCCTAAGGCTCCAGCACCTGTGGCGGCAGCGCCTGCCGCACCGGCAGCACCAAGCCCAGCAGCACCAGCTCCTGCGGCTCCTAAGCCAGCCGGAAATGCTCCTGCCGCTCCAGCGCCAGCAGCAACTGCAGCACCAACAGCTTCCCCTGCAGCGCCAGTTGCACCGGCTACTCCAAGCGCAACGCCTGCCGGAATCCCTCGCCCAGGTAACAACCCGTTTGCTGCCAGCCAGGGCATGGGTATTCCTCGTCCGATGGCACGCCCAGGTGGCAACAATCCGTTCTCCCCAAGCCAGGGCGGTCGTCCTGGTCAGCGCCCTGGAGGCCCACGCCCTGCCGGTGACGGCCAGCGTGGTCCACGTCCGGCCGGAACCGGAGCACCTCGTCCAGGTGGTCCGCGTCCAGGCTTTGGTGGCGGAGCACCGCGTCCAGGTTTTGGTGGCGGAGCACCTGCTGCCGGTGGTGGCTTCGGTGCACCACGCCCAGCCGGACCTGGTGGTGCCGGTCGCGGTCGCGGCAACGGCGGAGGAACCGCTGGTGCGTTCGGTAAGGGCGGTGGCAAGGGAGCATCTAAGGCTCGCAAGTCGAAGAGAGCGAAACGCGAAGAATTCGAACAGAGAATGGCGCCAAGCCTTGGTGGAGCGGTTGTTCCACGCGGCGATGGTTCCACGGTAATTCGTCTTCGTCGCGGTTCAAGCATCCAGGACTTCGCCGACAAGATCGATGCCAATGCAGCGCAGCTAATCACCGTTTTGTTCCACCTCGGGCAGATGGCAACAGCTACCGCGTCGCTAGACGAGGACACCTTCCAGATCCTAGGTGTGGAGCTCGGCTACAAGGTTGAACTAGTCTCCCCAGAGGACGAAGAGCGCGAACTATTCGACAGCTTCGGACTCGACCTGGAAGACGAAGATGACGACGAGCTACTTCAGCCTCGCCCGCCGGTTGTAACCGTTATGGGTCACGTCGACCACGGTAAGACTCGACTTCTAGACAAGATCCGCGACTCGAACGTTATTGCACACGAACACGGTGGAATCACTCAGCACATCGGTGCATACCAGATTCACACTATTCACGAGGGTGCAGACCGCGCGATTACCTTTATCGACACCCCGGGTCACGAGGCGTTCACCGCTATGCGTGCTCGTGGTGCTCAGGTAACCGACATCGCGATCCTTGTTGTAGCGGCAGACGACGGCGTTATGCCTCAGACCGTTGAAGCGTTGAATCACGCTCAGTCGGCTGGTGTACCAATCGTTGTCGCTGTGAACAAGGTCGATAAGGAGGGCGCAAACCCTGCCAAGATCCGTCAGCAGCTAACCGAGTTCAACCTGGTTGCCGAAGAATACGGTGGCGACGTCATGTTCGTCGACGTTTCTGCGCTAACCGGTAAGGGCGTTCCAGAACTTCTAGAGGCCGTTCTGCTTACCGCAGATGCCGCTCTTGACCTTCGCGCCAACCCAGACAAGGACGCACGCGGTGTTGCCATCGAAGCGAACCTTGACAAGGGTCGTGGTTCGGTTGCGACCGTGCTTATCCAGCAGGGAACACTTGAAGTTGGAGATTCGATCGTTGCCGGTGCCGCACACGGCCGTGTTCGTGCAATGTTCGATGAAAACGGCGACCCTGTCGAATCGGCTGGCCCAAGCCGTCCGGTTCAGGTTCTCGGTCTTCAGTCGGTGCCTCGCGCAGGTGACACCTTTGTTGTTACCGAAGATGAGCGCCAGGCTCGACAGATCGCTGAAAAGCGTGAGGCTGCAGACCGCAACGCTCTTCTTGCCAAGACTCGCAAGCGTGTTTCGCTCGAAGACTTCACCAAGGCTCTCGAAGACGGCAAGGTTGAGGCTCTCAACCTGGTCATCAAGGGTGACGTTTCCGGTGCCGTTGAAGCGCTTGAAGACTCGCTTCTCAAGATCGAGATCGACGACAGCGTTCAGCTTCGCATCATCCACCGCGGTGTTGGTGCCATCACCGAGTCTGACGTCAACCTTGCAACCGTCGACAACGCAATCATCATCGGTTTCAATGTACGCCCAGATAACAAGGCTCGCGACCGTGCCGAGCGCGAGGGTGTCGACATCCGTCACTACACCGTTATCTACCAGGCACTCGATGACATCGAGAACGCGCTCAAGGGTATGCTCAAGCCAGAATTCGAAGAAGTTCAGCTTGGTACCGCCGAGGTTCGCGAGCTCTTCAAGTCGTCGAAGGTTGGAACCATCGCCGGTTCCATCGTTCGCTCTGGTTCGATCAAGAGAAACTCGTCTGCTCGAGTTCTTCGTGGCGGCGTAGTAATCGCCGACAACCTAAAGATTGATTCGCTAAAGCGCTTCAAGGACGACGCCAACGAGGTCAAGACAGACTTCGAGTGTGGTATCGGACTTGGAAGTTTCAATGAACTTCAGCTCGAAGACATCATTGAAACCTTCGAAATGCGCGAGAAGCCTAGAGTCTAGGGGTAGCAAATGGTTGACGCAGCGCGCGCTAGAAAGCTCGCCGAGCGAATCAAGGTGTTGGTTGCCGAGGCGCTCGAACGTAGTGTGAAGGATCCAGATCTTGGATTTGTCACCATCACTGACGTTCGAGTGACTCCCGACCTTCAACATGCGACCATCTTTTTCACGGTCTATGGTTCGGCAGAAGAGAAAGCAACCAGCGGTGCAATCATTGAGCGCAACCGTGGTTTGATTCGTCGTGAGGTTGGAAGAGGGCTTTCGATCCGTTTAACCCCAACCATTGAGTTTGTCGTAGACGAGGTACCAGAGGTTGCGGCTCACCTGAACGATCTTTTGGCAGAAGCCAAGGCTCGCGATGAACAGGTTCACCGTCTGGCCGCGGGAGCAAACTACGCTGGCGAAGAAAACCCTTATAAGGAACCTCGCGAAATCGAGGAAGAAGACTAAGCGTTGCCTTCCGGTTTGTTTCTGGTCGACAAAGAGCCAGGTTTCACCAGCCACGATGTGGTTGCCAAGGCGCGTAAACTCCTTGGCACCCGCAAGGTTGGTCACGCTGGAACCCTAGACCCTATGGCAACCGGACTGCTTGTGCTGGGAGTAGATTCCGCCACTAAGTTGCTCACCTTCTTGGTTGGCGCAGACAAAACCTATGAGGCAACCATTCGTCTTGGACAAGCCACCGTCACTGATGACCGAGAAGGCGAAATCATCTCTGAGGCTTCCGAAGCTGCCATTTCTAAGATCTCCGACGAAGACATCGCTCGCGAGATCTCAAACCTCACCGGCAACATCGATCAAGTTCCAAGTTCCGTCAGCGCAATAAAGGTTGATGGGGTTCGGTCCTATGCGAAGGTTCGCGGGGGAGAAGAGGTCAAGCTTGCACCGAGGCCGGTAACCATTTCTCGATTTGAAGTAGTGGGTACTACACGACGATCCGCAACCACAATCGATATTGATGTGATTGTCGATTGCTCTTCAGGAACTTACATACGAGCTTTAGCCCGTGATCTCGGAGCTGCTCTGGACGTTGGCGGACACCTGACAGAACTCCGTCGAACCAGGGTAGGTGGATTCTCCGTATCCGACGCTCAAGCAATTGGAACCGACCATCCGAAGATCATTTCAGCATTTGAAGTTGCCAAGAGTTTCGAAACCTTGGAAATCTCGAACGATGAAGTTGTCGACCTTCGTCACGGTAAACGGCTTAAGAAGAGTGGTCAGAAGTCTGAGGCAATCGCCGCAGTAAATTCCGGCAAACTTATTGCAATGCTCACTCCTAGCGGCAACCAGTTGAAGTCGCTTGTCGTATTCAACGAGGAGAACGCATGATTTACGAGTATTTTCAGGTCACCGTTTACTTCGCGCTTGCCGGTGGGCTTTTGGCGCTGGCTCTAGGGGTTTTCGGACGTCTGCCGTCGTTGGTCAGTTTGGTTCCACTTTTACTCACCATTGTTGGACTCATTGTTCAAGGTGTGATGACCGCTGTAATGTTGGCGCAAGGGGCAGCTCACAAGGGTGACCCGATTGAGTTCTACGGTTATCTTCTAACCGCAATCATTGTTGGTGCCGGAGCAAGTTTTTGGGCGCTGGTTGAAAGATCTAAGTTTTCAACGATGATTCTAGGCGGCGCAAATCTAACCATTTCTGTGATGATTTATCGCATGTGGCAGATCTGGCACGGCTGAGTAATTCACCTTCCGTTAACCTCTTAAAAAGGTTCTCGTTAACCTTAAAAATCAGAATTGGCTCATGTCCAATCTGGAGAGTTCGAATCAACCTGTCGCAACGCGTCGCAAACTAGTCGATAAACCATCGGCAAAAGGCGATCGAATCTTCTTCGGAATCGCAAGAGCAGCGGCCTATTCGTCGATTTTGTTAGTTGCCATGGTGCTGTTCTTCTTGGCGCTACGTGCCTATCCAACTTTCCAGAGCCAGGGAATCAACTTCATCTTCGGTTCGAAGTGGGACCCTCAGGGCAAGCACGTCATGCAGATCTTCCCAATGCTTTGGGGATCAATTCTTATTTCGGCTATCGGAGCCGTGCTTGCAGTTCCGATGGCTTTGGCACTTGCCTATTTCATTGAATTCATGGCACCTGCCCGAATCGCAAGATTTGCTACCAGCGTGGTCGACCTCCTTGCAGCTTTGCCTTCCGTGGTAATTGGTCTCTGGGGTTTCCTCGTGTTTACCCCTATCGCAGTCGACTGGGCCAAGACACTGAACAAGTACCTTGGCTTCATCCCAATCTTCACCAACAAGAGCCACACCTTTGCAGGCAGCCCGTTCATCGCTGGCTGGATTGTTGCAGTAATGATTGTTCCGATCATCACCTCGGTTACTCGTGAAATTTTCAGTCAGGTAGACAAAGACCTCATCAACGCCGCAACCGGCCTAGGTGCCGGTAAGGCGTCGGTTTTCTCTAAGGTCATTCTTCCAACAGCCAGCGGAGGTGTAATCGGTGGTGTTCTTCTCGGCATCGGTCGTGCGCTCGGTGAGACCGTTGCGATTTACTTCGTGCTAACTCTGACCATGGACACTAACTGGTACCAGATTCTTGAAGGTCACGGTGGTTCGATTGCTTCGTTCATCGTTGCCCAGATGGGCGAAGCCGGCGACAAGGTTGTCTCGGCGTTGATGGCCGGTGGCGTGATCCTGTTCGTGGTTTCGCTAATCCTGAACTTTGCTGCCAACTCGATCGTTGCTCGTTCGCGAGCCAAGAGGGGAATGTAACCAAATGGCTACCAACCTGCCACGTCCAGCAAATGCGAGACCTTGGGCTAAAACCAGCTCACGTTCCAAGTTCCTGGTTGTACTAGCTGCAACCATTCCAGCGCTGATTGCAGCGTTTGCACTTCTGGTGCTCAAGATTCCTGCAATCCTCTCTGTTGTCGTAATCTTCTTGCCGATCCAGTTCATCCTGGCTGCCATCGTTGGGCAGATCATTCTTGGTAAGCGTGGTCGCGCAGACGCAGCGCTCATGGTTTTCACCCTGTTCTTCAGCTCGATTGTTGCGGTTTTGTTGGTGAGCGTGCTTTGGTCGGTAATCACCGAGGGCTATAAGGTTATGAGCTTTGCCTTCATTTTCCAGAACAACAACTACATCACCCCGTCAACCGAACTGGGTTACGGAGGTCTTGGTCACGCACTTCTTGGTTCCGTCGAGATGGTACTAATTACATCTCTGATCACAGTGCCGCTCGGTGTCCTCGTTGGGGTTTATCTAACCGAAACCCGAGACAAGAGCCGCGGCATAATTCGCGCCTTCGTGCAATCGCTTGCCGGTCTTCCTTCCGTTGTTGCTGGTTTGTTCATCTACTCGGCAATCATCGTCTCTGGAATCATGAAGCCTGCCGGTATTCTCGGATCGCTTGCGCTTATTCCGCTGATGCTTCCGACCGTCGCTCGAGTTTGTGAAGAGTCCCTAAAGCTTGTTCCTCAAGATTTGAGAAGCGCTGCCATTGGCCTCGGAGCTTCAAACTTCAAGACCTTCTGGCAGGTTGTACTCCCGGCGGCGAAATCCGGTGTTGTCACGGCAATCCTTCTCGGTGTCGCACGTATCCTCGGTGAAACCGCACCAATCTTGCTAACCACCATCGTTGGATCTGGAACCAACCTCGATCCGTTCAACGGTGCCTACGCAACCCTTCCTTCCTACCTGTTCAACAACCTTGCCAACTCAACCAACGTTTCGTTCCAGCGTGCGTGGGGCTCGGCGTTGGTGGTAATGATCTTCGTTGCTCTGGCATTCGGTGCAACCCGTATTCTCACCCGCAAGCGCACCGCGCGTAAGTCCCGCTAAAAAGAAGAGGAATAACAATTGACTGAGTCAATCCTTAAAGCCGAAGGAATCAACGTTTGGTTCGGCGAGCGCCACGTGCTAAACAACGTGAACATCGAGTTTCCAACCAACCAGGTGACCGCGCTAATCGGTCCTTCCGGTTGCGGTAAGTCAACCTTCCTCAGAACTCTAAACCGCATGCATGAGCTGATTCCTAGTGCTGGCCTCGGCGGTTCGATCTTCCTAGACGGTGAGGACATGTACGCAGACGGCGTCGACCCGGTATCGGTTCGTCTGAAGGTGGGAATGGTTTTCCAGAAGCCGAACCCATTCCCAACCATGTCTATTCGCGAGAACGTCCTTTCTGGTCTGCGTCTAACCGGTAAAAAGGACAGCAACCTCGACGAACTCGTAGAGAGCTCGCTTCGTCGCGCATCTATTTGGAACGAAGTTAAGGATCGCCTAAAGGATCCAGCCGTTTCGCTTTCGGGTGGTCAGCAGCAGCGTCTGTGCATTGCACGTTCGCTTGCCATGAAACCTGAAGTTCTACTTATGGACGAGCCATGTTCTGCACTTGATCCTGGATCAACCCGTCGTATCGAAGAGACCATCGAGGAGCTAACCGATTCGATGACCATCGTGATTGTTACCCACAATATGCAGCAGGCACAGCGCGTTTCGCAAAAGACCGCCTTCTTCCTAGCCGACGAAGGCAAGCCTGGAGAGATCGTTGAATTCGGTGACACCGAGCAGATCTTCAACCAGCCGGTCGACAACCGCACCAACGACTACGTCAACGGCCACTTCGGTTAATCAGTTTTTAGAAACTGTTCACCTTCCATATACCTAATTGAATATCCGTTTTCACCTTCCGGTGTTGAAGTAAACGAGTGCAGAAAATCTGCACCGAAAAATAGGAGAATCCAAATTATGCGCAAAGTGACTTCAGTCGCAGTTGCACTTGGTCTAGCTGCCAGCATGCTCGTTGGCACCTCGGCCGCAGAAGCTACCGTAACCTCGATCGACGGCGGTGGCTCATCGTTCGCCGGCGGTATTTTGAACGTATGTAAGGTTGACTTCAACTACAACGGTTCACACACTAAGACTTACAACAAGACCGGCACCCAGGTAACCTACAGCACCACCGGTGGTTCGGGTCAGGGTCGCAGCTACTTCCAGGCTGGAACCTACGCTTTCGGTGCAGCAGACGCTGGTTACGCAACCGGTGACACTAAGCCATCTGACTTGGTTTATGTTCCACTAGTTGGTGGCCCAATCGCCATCATCTTCAAGAACTCGGACATCACCGGTAACCGCCTGAAGCTTTCGGCTTCGGTTGTTAGCCAGATCTTCAAGGGAACCATCACCAACTGGAACAACTCGCAGATCACCGCTCTAAACGGTGGCGTAGCTCTTCCATCGAAGGCCATCCTTCCTTACTACCGCTCTGGTTCGTCAGGTACCTCTCAGAACCTGGTCAACTGGATCAAGGGTATGGGTGTAACCGGCTGGACTTCAGACGGCACCTGGGCAACCGCAACCGGTGACTCGTCACCTGCTGGTACCTCGGCTTCTTCTTCTTCGAACCTTGCAACCGCAGTTGACACCAACGACGGCGCAATTGGTTACGTAGACCTAAAGGACGCAGTTGGCCACACCGTTGCATTCGCTTCGATCAAGAACGCTCTCGGTCAGTACATCGCGCCTACCGTTGCAGCTTCTGCTAAGTTCCTATCTCGCCAGGTTCCTTCTACCAGCGGTCTAGTTACCTTCAAGTACAAGACCGGTGCAGTTTCTGGTGAGTACAACGTAGGCGTTATCACCTACGGTCTAGGTCACACCAAGCGCTCGAGCTACTCGTCGAACGCAACCGACGCAACCAAGATCGCGACTACCGTGAAGAACTTCTTCACCTACTCGATTGGTTCGTGTGCAGCAGCTTCTGCAGCTGGCCTGAAGTACAACAACCTAACTGGTGCAATCAAGACCAAGGCCTTGGCTCAGGTAGCCAAGATCGGTGCAACTGCTAACTAGTTGGTAAGTAATTGGTAGTGTGGCGCAGGGTTTCTATCCTGCGCCACACATCAATTTCAAAATAAGGAGTGGAAATGAAACTATCAAGAATCGCCGGAGCGCTAACCATCGTTGCCATCGGCCTGGCCACCTTGACCGCCTGCGACCCTCCTTACCCACCTGAGCTTCAGGTGAAGATCTCGGAGCAGTATCCAGTTTGCACAGCCGGTGAAGTACCACTTGGCCTAGCCAGCAACGTTGCAGATGCCCTGCCTACTTTCCAAGACGTAATGTCCACCAACTGCCCAGACATGATGGTCTCGGCTGGCGATACAAATTCGCCGATTCAAATTTCTCGTGAGCTTTCAGAGATCACGAAGGATGACACCTACGCAACTGTTCCTTATTACCTGGACGGTGGAGCCGCAGTGGTTAACTTCTCCGACGGCAGCGAAGTAACCCTTTCGCTAAAGACCCTTTTTGCAATTCTTTCTGGCTCGATCACCGACTGGAGCGATAAGGCAATCACCAAGGAAAACCGCAATGTTGCTCTTGCCTCACTTCCAATTACCGTAAACCCAGTTTCCGATGGTCCTTCGCTGCAGTCTCTCGAGGACTGGGCAAAGATTGACGGCGTAACCATACCTTCAACACTGTTGACGAAGGCAGGCGACACCTCTACATTTGATTTCTACTCTTCCGCAGATGGTGAAATCACAATCGTTCCAATTTCTTACGCTTCAAACCAGGCTTTTCCAATGGTCAGCATTTCGGTTAAGAATAAATACGAAACCGGACTTGTCACACCTAGTACCGACAGCCTCTACGCTGCCGGTACTCAGGCGGTCACCAAGGTGTCAGGTGGTAAGTTGAGCGCTACCATCGATCCTGCCAAGGCTCCATTGCCTGCACCAGGTAACGACAAGGCAGACCTTCCGTATCAAGCTGCCTTTTTCGGCTGGATGACGCTATCCGGCAAATCAAACGCACTTGACCGTTCAGTCGCCCGCTACCTACTTCGTCAGGATGCCCAGAGTGCACTTATCAACGTATCGATCAGCTCGCTGCCAACTTCACTAAGGCTCGCTGCAACCAACCTGGTTTCGGTTGGACTAAAGCTTCCAAAGAAGGCGATCATCAAGTAGTCGAAAAGTTTTCGATAATCTTTAAGTCATGGCCAAGTCAGCATCGTCTAAGAAAACCAACCAACTCCTAATTGCCGTTTATGCGGTTTTCGCTCTGGCTGCCACGGCCAGAGCAAGTTACCAGTTGGCTACCAAGTTTTCCCAGGCTCCGGTTTCTTACACACTTAGCGCGATTTCGGCTGTCGTCTACATCGTTGCTACGGTGGCACTGATTCGCGGTCTGACAAGTCTGGCCAAGGCCACAATTTGGTTTGAGTTGGTCGGAGTCGTGGTCGTTGGCACTCTTTCGCTTGTCTTGCCTGTAGACTTCCAACACTCAACCGTCTGGTCTCTCTTTGGTGCCGGTTACGGATGTATTCCCCTGATCTTGCCGATTTGGGGTCTCTGGTGGTTGGGTAAAAACCGCCGTGGATAATTTGGTCGGCATCGATTCGATCAAGCCAATGGCCGAGGGTTCGGTTGTAACCATTGGAAAGTTCGACGGCGTACACCTCGGACACCAGGAAATCATAGGCACCGCGGTAACCACCGCGAAAAATCTGAAACTTTCCTCGGTTGCTCTAACCTTCGACAGGCATCCAGATGCGCTCCTGAACCCCGAACAATGCAAATTGCCACTAATTGGCTTTGAGCAAAAGAGCTCACTGATTTCAGCACTTGGTATTGATGCCATGGTCACTCTTGAGTTTGATCAGGCGCTGGCAAATATGGCTCCGGAAGAGTTTGTCGTAAATATTTTGGTTGCCAAGCTTAAGGCCAAGGTTGTGGTTGTTGGGGTAGGTTTCAGGTTCGGTTCAAAGGGTTCTGGAACAGTTGAAACGCTGAGAGACCTTGGAACGAATCATGGTTTCGAAGTCATAGAGCTCGAGAGCGTTTCTATCGACGGCGAAGTGGTTTCCACAACGCGAATTCGAGATCTTCTCGACCGCGGTGAAGTGTCACTGGCTAATCGTTTGCTTGGCCGCAGACATTCTTCCATTGGAGTCATCGAGCATGGACTAAAGATTGGAAGAACCATCGGTTTTCCAACAGCGAATATGTCTCGTGAATCAAATGGCTACCTACCGCTCGATGGCGTCTACGCTGGCTGGCTAAAGGTGAATAGCAAAACCTATCCAACTGCAATTTCGATTGGTATCAACGAAACCTTCGGAGCGGTTCCAAGAGTCCTCGAGGCGTTCGTTATTGATCAGGCAGATCTCGATCTTTACGACAAAATCGTTGAGGTTGAATATGTGGAATTCATCAGGCCTGCCAGAAAATTCGACGGCGTTGAATCGCTGGTTGCAGAGATTAGGCTGGACATCGAAAAGATTCGCAAGATTCTAGAAATCAACTAGGGGAACAATGACCTTCATCGACGCGGTAAAAACGGCTCTGAAAAAGTACTTCAAATTTGGTGGCACGGCTGGTCGCCCTGAGTATTGGTGGTTTCAACTTTTCGCCCTGCTAATCGGTGTGATTGCATCTTCGCTAGACCTCATCTTCTTTAGCTCGAATAGCCAGAACTACATCGCAAACTCGATTTCGATTCTCTTGGTATTCCCTAGCATCACGGTACTGGTTCGCCGCTTCCGCGACACCAGTGTGCACCCGCTCTGGTTACTGACCGGGTTGCTACCCCTTTCTGCGCTATTTACATTGGTAATCGTCAGCTACGGATACTTCCAAGATTTCTACAATTTCTTCATGCGTTTGAATTCTTCGTCAATGACCGAGACAGAACTGCAAGACACGATGAACTCCTATGTTGCAAACCACCCGGAGATCATGAACGCGCTATTGCAGGCTCTCGGTTGGTTCATGCTGCTGTTGGTTTTTTCACTGTTCACGTTCGTTGTGAGCCTGCTTCCAACCAAGAAGCCGAAGGTTTCGTTTGCGCCAACCGACTACTAAACGGTAGGCTTGACAGGTTGCCGTGTAACGGCCGCGGATAAAGAGAGTTTGAAACACACCGTTTCTTACGCCGCGCAGCGAATCGAAGGAGAACCACTATGGCTTTAGACCCACAGGTAAAGCAGAGCATCATCGCTGAGTACGCAACCCACCCAGGTGACACCGGTTCACCAGAGGTTCAGATTGCTGTACTCTCGCGTCGCATCAAGGACCTAACCGAGCACTTCAAGGAGCACAAGCACGACCACCACAGCCGTCGTGGTTTGCTACTTCTAGTAGGTCAGCGCAAGCGCCTACTCGGTTACCTACAGAACGTAGACATCAACCGCTACCGTGCGTTGATTGAGCGTCTAGGTCTTCGTCGCTAATCTGACTTTACGAAAAACCGCTCCGGGTATACTCGGGGCGGTTTTCTTTTGCCTATAGGGAATGTCCGGCCTGTCTGGTAGCCTTTTGGTAGGGCAAAAAGCTTGTTTTGCTGGTCTTCGGTGGCGGGTCTTGGAAATCTTCCAAGGTTCTTTACTGCAGATCAGGGCAGTTCCCAAACGGGGAACAGTTAATTAGCCGCATTGCCTAAGCGCGAATCATGCAAAATGTGTGAATTGTTCGCGCGCGAAGATAAAGAGGAGGGACCATGCCAGGTCCAGATAACTACGAGCCTATGGATGGCACGGAACACGAATACGCAATCATCGACAACGGAAAGCACGGCAAGCGTGTTATTCGTTTCGAAACCGGCCGTTTGGCTCAGCAGGCACAGGGTGCCGCAGCGGTTTACATCGACGGCGAAACCATGCTGTTCTCGGCAACTACCGCCAGCAAGCAGCCAAAAGATCAGTTTGACTTCTTCCCACTAACCATCGACGTTGAAGAGAAGATGTATGCGGCAGGAAAAATTCCTGGCAGCTTCTTCCGTCGTGAGGGTCGCCCAACCACCGAGGCAATTCTGGCATGTCGTCTAATCGACCGCCCGCTTCGTCCTTCGTTCGTTGACGGACTTCGTAACGAGGTTCAGGTTGTTGTAACCGTTATGGCAATCCACCCAGACGAGCTTTACGACGTTGTAGCCATCAACGCTGCATCGATGTCGACTCAGCTTGCAGGTCTTCCATTCTCCGGTCCAATCGGTGGTGTACGTGTTGCACTAATCGACGGTCAGTGGGTTGCCTTCCCTAAGCACTCGCAGCTAGAGCGTGCAGTATTCGACATGGTTGTTGCCGGTCGTGTTGTTGTTGAAAACGGCGTTGAAGACGTAGCCATCATGATGGTAGAGGCAGAAGCCACAGAAAACACCTGGGACCTAGTAAAGGGTGGAGCAACCGCTCCTTCAGAGTCTGTAGTTGCTCAGGGTCTAGAAGCATCGAAGCCATTCATCAAGGAACTGGTTGCAGCGCAGGCTCGTTTGGCTGCAAAGTCGGCCAAGGCTCTAACCGAGTACCCAGTGTTCCCTCCTTACACCGACGAGGTTTACGACCACGTAGCCAAGTTGGCCGAGGCAGAACTAGGTCGCATCTACCTAATCGCCGACAAGCAGGAGCGCCAGGACGCCGATGACGCACTGAAGGCATCGGTCAAGGAAAAGCTTTCGACCGCTCTAACCGAAGAGCAGCAGAACCAGATCTCGGCTGCTTACAAGTCGGTTACCAAGAAGGTAGTTCGTACCCGTGTTCTAAAGGAAGGCGTTCGTATCGACGGCCGTGGCCTTCGCAACATCCGTGTCCTAGACGCAGAAGTTGACGTAATCCCACGCGTTCACGGTTCGGCAATTTTCCAGCGCGGAGAGACCCAGATCCTCGGTATCACAACGCTGAACATGCTCAAGATGGAACAGCAGATCGATGCTCTAAGTCCTGAGACCACCAAGCGTTACATGCACAACTACAACTTCCCTCCTTACTCAACCGGTGAAGTTGGTCGTGTTGGTACTCCAAAGCGTCGTGAAATTGGTCACGGTGCATTGGCAGAGCGGGCACTGGTTCCAGTTCTTCCAGGCCGTACCGAATTCCCTTATGCAATTCGTCAGGTTTCGGAGGCTCTAGGGTCTAACGGTTCAACCTCGATGGGTTCTGTCTGTGCCTCAACCCTTTCGCTGCTAGCAGCTGGTGTGCCTCTAAAGGCTCCTGTTGCCGGTATCGCCATGGGTCTGATTTCTGACACCATCGATGGCAAGACCCAGTACGCAGCTCTAACCGACATCCTCGGTGCAGAAGACGCTCTTGGCGACATGGACTTCAAGGTGGCAGGAACCTCAGAGTTCATCACCGCGATCCAGCTAGACACCAAGCTTGACGGTATTCCTTCTGACGTTTTGGCTGGTGCCCTAACTCAGGCCAAGGAAGCTCGTTCGGCAATCCTCGATGTTATGCAGCAGGCAATTAGCACACCAGCTGACATGGCTGCAACCGCACCTCGAATCATCTCGGTTCAGATTCCTGTTGACAAGATCGGTGAGGTTATCGGCCCTAAGGGCAAGATGATCAACCAGATCCAGGAAGACACCGGAGCCGAGATCTCGATCGAAGACGACGGAACCGTATTCATCGGTGCCACCGACGGGCCTTCGGCAGAGGCAGCTCGCGCGGCCATCAACAACATCGCCAACCCTCACGTTCCTGAGATTGGCGAGCGCTTCCTTGGAACCGTTGTGAAGCTTGCCACCTTCGGTGCGTTCATCTCGCTGGTTCCTGGTAAGGACGGTCTGCTACACGTTTCAGAGCTGAAGAAGATCTCCGGCGGCAAGCGCGTTGAGAACGTTGAAGACGTTCTTGAGGTTGGCCAGAAGATTCAGGTTGAAATCACCAAGATCGACGACCGCGGCAAGCTATCGCTTTCGCCAGTTGTTGAAGGCGAAGAAGCTTCGGCTGAGTAACAAACTAAATGGCTGAGATCTTTTTTCCCCTAGATCGCGCCGAACTTGAGTTCACCGCTTCGGGAGGCAGTACTGTACGCCGTACTGTTCTCCCGAGCGGTGTTCGCATTTTGTCGGAGGAGATGCCTGGTGCACAGAGCGTCTCTGTTTCGTTTTCGGTACCTGTAGGTTCTCGAGACGAAACCGGTGGGCACTTCGGCTCTACACATTTCCTAGAACACCTTTTGTTCAAAGGCACTAATACTAGGTCTGCTCTAGACATTGCAGTTGCCTTTGATTCGGTTGGCGGTTCTTCTAACGCTGCAACAGGCAAGGAATACACTTCCTACTACGCCAGGGTTCAAGACACCGCCTTACCTTTGGCGGTAGACATCATGGCCGACATGCTGACTTCTTCCGTAATTGACAAGGACGAATTCGAGAATGAACGTACCGTGATTCTCGAGGAACTTGCAATGAACGACGACGACCCAGAAGATGTTGCTCACGAGACATTCTCGGCAGCTCTGCATGGCGACCATCCAATCGGTCGACCAATCGGTGGAACTGTTGAAACCATCAACGCAGTTTCCCGTGAGGCTGTTTGGGAGCACTACAAGGCAAACTATCGTCCACAGGATTTGGTGGTCGCAGCCGCCGGTGGAGTGAAGCACGACGAACTGGTGAGGCTTGTAACAGAAGCCTTGAGCGGTTATGGCTGGGATTTAGATCAGGCCGCAACGCCAAGACCACGCCGTTTTCTTGGGGACACCTTTATTCCTAGGGCATCTAACTTCGAAGTCATTCACCGTCCGATTGCACAGGCAAATATCTTGCTAGGTTGTCAGGGACTCGTTGCAGAGGATGAGCGCCGCTATGATCTTGCGGTTTTGAATACCGTTCTCGGTGGAGGAATGAGTTCGAGGCTATTCCAGGAAATTCGTGAAAAGCGTGGGCTTGCCTATTCGGTGTACTCATTCAACCAGGCATATTCCGATGGAGCGATCTTTGGTCTCTATGCTGGCTGTTCACCGGCGAAGGCTAAAGAAGTTACGGCACTTATGGCTAGTGAACTCGAACGTGTGGCCACCGATGGTATTAGCGAAGATGAGCTGGTTTTGGCACGCGGAAACATTTCCGGTTCACTTGCCCTGAAGTTTGAAAGCTCCATGGCCAGAATGAACAGATTGTTCTCTACCGAAATCTTCAACGGAAAGTTCCTTGACTTGGATGAGACACTCGCGCGTTACTCGCAGGTTTCGTTAGAAGGTGTGCAAGCAGTTGCAGCAGAACTTGCTTCACGCGATCGAGCACTGGTTGCGGTTGGAGACCTCGAAGGTAAAGCTCTCAAGAGTTTCGTCTAGGCTAAAAACATGACCACAAAAGTTTCAATCGTCGGTGCAACCGGACGCATGGGCAAGCTTGCCATCGACCTAGTGAACTCTGCTCAAGACCTAACTCTTCACTCAACCCTTTCTTCGAAGTCACATCTTGACGAAATGATTGGCGCGGATGTGGTGTTTGATGTAACCAATCTCGAGGTGAGTCAAAACGTCGTTGATTTTGCTCTTTCCGCAGGGATTCCGGTTCTCGTAGGTACTTCAGGTTGGTCTGCAGCGAAGCTTTCAGAGATCGAAGCCAAAGTGAAGCAACTGAACGGAACCGTTCTGGTTGTGCCAAACTTCTCGATCGGCTCAATGCTTGGAACTAGGTTCGCTGCAATGGCGGCAAAGTACTTCTCCATCATTGAAATCGTCGAGGCACACCACCAGGACAAACCCGACTCTCCATCAGGTACTGCGATCAGAACGGCCGAAGTTATCGCAGCCGCTCGTGGTGAGCAACCGCTGGTGACAGGAGTTGGTCAGGTGGCACGTGGCCAAATCATTCAAGGGATTCCAGTTCACGCAATGCGCCTAGCCGGAGTTTCGGCCATGCAAGAGGTCTATCTTGGTGGTGACAGCGAGGTGTTGAAAATTCATCATCAGGCAAGCTCCGTTGATGCTTACGCCGGCGGAGTCCTAGCTTCGATTCGTTTTGCTGCAACAAACAAGGGGCTATTCGTTGGCCTAGATTCGGTTATCGAATAGTGAAATCTCCAAAACTGGCAGCGTTCATTTCACTCGCGCTGCTGGTGGCTTACCTGTTCCTGCTCAGCAGTTGGGCAATTCACATGATCCTTACCGGTGTTGTAATCGGAATGGTAATTGGTACCCTGCTCATGGTTTTTCCAGCACTTGGAGCTTGGGCTATCTACCGCGAGTATCGTTTTGGTTCCGCCGCCGAAAAACTTGGTAAGCGCCTAGAAGATGCTAACGAATGGCCGGTATTTCAACTGGTGCTTCGACCGAGTGGCAGGCCAACCAAAGAGTCTGCCGATGAAAACTTCAAGGTCTTTCACAAGCAAGTTGAGCAAAAATCAGACGACTGGCGAAACTGGTATGCGCTTTCGCTTGCCTATGATGCCTGTGGCGATCGCCCAAGAGCAAGGCAGGCGATGGCCAAGGCTATTTCTCTGGCTAAGCCTTAAAGATTCCGGCGCGAGCCAGACCTAGCCAAATTTGGCAACCTAGGCAGAAGTTGAATGCCGCATTTAGGAAAGCCGCGAAGAATGCTGCTGCAACAAAAATGGTTAGACCAATCGAAATGCCGGCAAGTCCGAACATAAGGCCCGTAGCCGAAACAATTAGGCCAACCAGCTGAGCAAACTGAGGTGGACGAGCATCTTCTAGTTCCTTAGGGTCGGCCAGGAGTGGGCGAACAAACTTCTTGTAAATCAAACCCCAAGGGTGTCGAGAATTACCTAGGAATGCACCGATTGCAAAAAGCGCAACGATCACTGCAAGTAGTGCAACACTCGCCGAGAAAGTTTTACTGTCTAGCGATAGGTAAACATCGGCTAGAAGCAAGACGCTGGTAATTACGGCTCCGAAACGTGGTCCGCGTGGGTCAATTAGTTTTTTACTCATTAGATGTCGAATGTTCCAATCTCGGCTTCAATTGTTGATTGTTTTGGCGCCCCACCAATCCTGGACTTCACGACACCTTTAGGGTCGAGTACTAGGGTGGTTGGAGTTTGAAGAATTTTGAACTTGTCTGCCAAATCCAGGCGATGGGTTAGGTCAACCTCGATGTGAAGCACGCCGTCAGAGGTTTTCTCTAGTTCCGAAAAAAGCCTCGCGGTTTGCTTGCAGGTGGCGCAGGTTTCACTTGAAAACTGCACCAGTGTAGTGTTTTTGCCAAACTTGGTAACCGGCTGACCGTTCTTGGTTGCCCCAATTTCGGCTAGGTCGATCTGCTCACCGTTCTTGATTCGTCGAGCTCTGCCGTTGGCTGCCTTCCAAATGATGCCAACTAACGTGCCAAGCGCAACCAGGGCTACGATGGCTAACAATTTTGGATCAATTGGCATAAGTCAAGGTTAGGTTAGTGCGGCTCGCCAAAGGCTTCTATTGCGAATTCTTACGAAGGGTCACGGGTATTCTTTAGAAGTGTCTGAAATCAAATTTCGAAGTGATGTAACCGTAGAACTCGTTCGTGCTTCTGCAGCGGACTCCGATGTGCTTTTTGCCGCTCGCGTTTCAACGCAGGGAGAGCAAACACTTGCGAGCGCGGCCGCACAGACCGAGGCAAGCGACAACGAGAAGGCAAATAAGGGCCTAATCAATTACCTAATGCGCGACCGCCACGGTTCCCCGTTCGAGCACAACTCGCTAACCTTCTACGTACAGGCGCCAATCTTCGTTTTCCGTGAGTTTATGCGTCACCGCATTGCCTCGTACAACGAGGAATCGGGTCGTTACAAGGAACTAAGTCCAACGTTCTACGTTCCGGCAGAAGACCGCAACCTGGTGCAGATCGGTAAGACCGGGCACTACGAATTCATCCCTGGTTCCGCGGAACAGATTGCTTTGGTTCAGCAAGAGGCAAGGTCGGCATCAACACACGCATACGAGTCCTACCAGCGCATGTTAGAGGCTGGTGTTGCTCGTGAAGTAGCCAGAATCGTGCTTCCCCTAAACATTTACTCTTCGATGTACGTGACCATGAATGCCCGCGCGCTGATGAACTTCTTGAGCCTTCGCACCAAGCGTGAGGGCACCCACTTCCCATCTTTCCCTCAGCGCGAGATCGAAATGTGCGCGGAAAAAATGGAAGAGTTCTGGGCAGAGTTGATGCCTTACACCTACGAGGCATTCAACCAGCACGGGCGAGTCGCTCCATAATCGCCTAATCTTGACTTATGTCCGCACAAAGTAAAGACCTTTTTGGTCAGGTTCTAGTTGCCCTTGTCACTCCGATGACCGCAGAGGGTGAAGTCGATTGGCCTGCCACCGAGAAGCTAATTGACTACGTGATTAGCAATGGTGCAGACGGCGTTGTTGTTACCGGTACCACTGGTGAAACTTCGACCCTGACCGATGCCGAGAAACTCAAGTTGGTTGAGGTCGGAAAGTCTGTATCTGGCGGTCGTGCCAAGATCATCACCGGTGGTGGTTCAAACGAGACAGCTCACGCCATGCAGCTATACAAGGCAAGTGAAAAGGCCGGCGCTGATGGAGTAATGATCGTTACCCCTTATTACAACAAACCAACCCAGGCCGGTGTGCTGACTCACTTTAGGATGATCGCAGACGCAACCGATCTGCCTGTCATTCTGTATGACATCCCTGGACGAGCTGGAATTCCGATTCAATACGAAACCATTTTGCGTGCGGCAAAGCATCCAAACATCTTTGCGGTGAAGGACGCCAAGGGTGATCTCGCTCAGGCATCTCGAGTCATGAACGAAACCGACCTGCTGTACTTCTCTGGCGACGACTCGAACGTCATGCCTCACCTTTCGATCGGTGCAACCGGTTTAATCGGTGTTACCGCAAACGTTGCTCCTGCCGCCTATCGCGAGATGATCGATGCTACTAACCGCAACGACTTCCACCACGCGTTAAAGGTCAACAATTCGCTAGAACCATTGGTTCGAGCCATGATGACTCACGTTCCTGGAACCGTAGCAACCAAGTACGCACTCCACGGACTCGGAATCATCGACTCACCTCGAGTTCGACTTCCGCTCGTTGGGCCTGAAGATGCCGAGGCAACTCGCATCGAGGCCGACATCGACAAGGTGATTTCGATCACCGGACTGTCGTTCGAAAACTTCCGCCCAGACCGCAATGCAGCTGCCGGTGGCGCGCTGCCTAAGGTGGCTGGCACAACCAGATAGGCGAACCCTTGGTTCTAACCCTCCCAAATCCTGCTGCGCTAAAACCGGACACTCTGCGTGTTGTTCCGCTCGGCGGAATCGGCGAAGTCGGCCGCAACATGACCGTGTTCGAAATTAACGGCAAGTTGCTAATTGTCGATGTGGGTGTCCTGTTCCCGGAGGAGCACCAACCAGGAATTGACCTGATCCTTCCTGACTTTGGCTACATACGCTCTCGTCTTAATGATGTTGTGGGTATCGTGCTCACTCACGGACACGAGGATCACATCGGGGGAGTTCCATACATCCTCAAACTCAAACCAGATATTCCTCTAGTCGGTTCTGCTCTAACTCTTGCGCTGGTCGAGGCAAAGTTGAAGGAACATCGAATCACTCCTTACACGATGGTTGTCGCTGAGGGCCAGAGGGAAAACCTTGCCGGTTTTGAGCTCGAATTCGTCGCTGTAAACCACTCGATTCCCGACGCGCTCGCGGTGCACATCAAAACCATTGCCGGAAACGTTTTGCACACGGGTGACTTCAAGATGGACCAGATTCCGCTCGACGGCAGGCTAACTGACCTTCGTGCCTTTGCCAGAATTGGGGAAGCCGGACTTGACCTGTTCCTTTGCGATTCGACAAACGCAGATGTACCGGGCTTCACACCACTCGAAAAAGACATCGGCCCAGTAATCGAGAACGTCATTTCACGTTCTCGTGGCAAGGTAGTCGTAGCCTCATTCTCGTCGCATGTTCACCGAGTTCAACAAGTTTTGGATGCCGCGGTTGCAAACGGGCGCAAGGTTGCCTTCGTCGGTCGTTCGATGGTCAGAAACATGACCATCGCCGCCGAGATGGGTTACCTAAAGGTTCCGGCAGGTGCCCTTATCGACTACAAGCACGCTGGAGACATTCCTGAAAACGAGATCGTTTACATGTCTACGGGTTCTCAAGGTGAGCCGATGGCGGTGTTGGCGAGAATGGCCAACCTCGAACACGACGTTCAAATCGGCACGGACGACACCGTCATTCTGGCGTCATCCCTAATTCCTGGTAACGAGAATGCCGTGTACCGCGTGATCGATGGGCTTACGAAGTTAGGTGCCAACGTGGTTCACAAGGGTAATGCCAAGGTGCACGTTTCCGGACACGCAGCTGCCGGTGAGCTGCTTTACTGCTACAACATCCTTAAGCCTCGAAACGTTATGCCGGTTCACGGCGAATACCGCCACCTCATTGCCAACGGAAAACTTGCTGAGGCAACCGGCATTCCAAGCCGCAATGTGCTCATCGCAGAAAACGGCTATGTGGTTGACCTCAAGGATGGTTTGGCAAGCGTTGTCGGAGAGGTCGAAGTTGGTCTTCTTTACGTTGACGGCAAGACCGTTGGCAAGGTTACCGAGGAAGACCTCCAAGACCGGCGAGTGCTAGCAGAAGAAGGCTTCATCTCGATCTTCGTTGTGGTAGACGATCACGGTCGTGTGATTGTTGGCCCAGAGATCAGGTCGAGGGCATTCGCAGAGGAAGACCACGTCTTCGACGACATCAAACCTGATATTTCGCAGGCTCTCGCGCTCGCGGCCGCGGAAGGCGTTCGAGACATTTATGCGTTCCAACAGGTAATCAGACGAACCATTGGAACCTGGGTGAATCGTAAGCACCGCAGACGTCCGATGATCATTCCGGTGGTGGTCAAGGGGCAGTAGCCTCCAACGGTTTGTCCCTTACGGCTGTTACCTTTGAGGCATGGCTACACGTCCCAATTCAGCGCGCTCTAAGCAACCTAAGCGACCAACCTCGAAATCTCAGGTTCGCGAACAGGATCGCTCGCTAGTAGCTCGAATTTACCTACTCTGCGCCCACGGCGTTGGTTCAATGGCTCGTGCATTCAGCATCGATAAGGTGGCCAAGGAAGATCGCAGAGATGGTATTCCATTCGCAATTTTTCTTGCCGGAATCATCGGTGCCTGGGTTGGCTGGTTCCTGCCAAACCCTAAGGGTTTCGGGCACGCAGTCCACTCTTGGACCATGGGGCTGATGTTCGGTCGTGTCTCGCTTGCGCTTCCGGTCCTAATGATCATCGTGGCCATTTATCTGATGCGTTTTCCTTCGACCGTCAAAGACAACGGGCGAATTGTGCTCGGTCTGTTCCTGCTAACTGCAAGCGTCGACGGCTTCTTTCATGTCTTTGGAGGTGCGCCAAAGCCAACCGATGTCAATTTCAACGAACTGTTTACCAACGCCGGAGGTCTTCTCGGCTGGCTCGTAGGCACACCGCTTTTAGCAATGACAATTTGGGTGGCTGTTCCACTTTTGGCGCTGATCGCTTTTACCTCTCTGTTGATCACCACGAAAACCAGCCCTAGCCGAATTGGAGAGCGCCTATCGCAGCTTCGTTCGTTCATGTTTGGCGAGGCAAAGCCTTCAGAGGTTAAGACAACCGAAACCAAGACCGAGGTTATCGAAGACGCCTTTGATGGGACCAAGGTGCCATGGTGGCGTAGAAGTCAAAAAGACCTCGAAGAGCCGTTCCAGACTCCGGTTGTCAAGGAGCAGGTTCCAATCGAAGAACTTTTTCAGGATCACCCGGTCGTGGACATTACCTCGGTTGATTACTCGGTGAAAACCGAACCGATTTCGATCATCACCGACGAACAGCTGAACGATGAACTGTTTCCCGAACCAAAGGTCGATCAGGTTGTAGTTGAGAAAACCAAGACCAATCGTCCATACAATCTGCCTCCGCTAACCATGTTGCCGGCTGGTACCCCGCCAAAGGCAAAGACCGAGGCCAACGACGCGGTGGTTCGAGCGATCACCGGCGTATTCACCGAATTCGAAGTAGCTGCGAGAGTGGTTGGGTTTTCACGAGGACCTACAGTAACCCGCTACGAGATTGAACTTGCACCTGGAGTAAAGGTTGAGGCGGTCACCCGTCTTTCCAATAACCTCAGCTATGCCGTTGCTAGCAACGAGGTTCGAATTCTCGCTCCTATTCCAGGCAAGTCGCTCATCGGAATCGAAATCCCTAACACCGATCGAGAAACCGTTTCGCTAGGTGACGTCCTTAGAAGCAAGGTCGCAACCGAAGCGAAGCACCCTATGACCATTGGTATCGGAAAAGATGTCGAGGGTGGTTTTGTTGTAGCCAACCTTGCCAAGATGCCGCACCTCTTGGTTGCAGGTGCCACAGGTGCCGGTAAGTCGTCGTTTGTGAACTCGATGATCACATCCATCCTGATGCGAGCAAAACCTGCCGAGGTTCGTATGGTTCTGATCGACCCGAAGCGTGTTGAGCTGGCCGCCTACCAAGGTGTCCCGCACCTCATTACTCCAATCATCACCAACGCTAAGAAGGCTGCTGAAGCACTTCAATGGGTGGTGAAGGAAATGGACATGCGCTACGACGATCTCGCGTCATTTGGCTTCAAGCACGTCGACGACTTCAACCGTGCAGTAGTTGCCGGTGAAGTTGAAGTTCCAGAAAACTCGAAGAGAATCCTCCAACCATACCCGTACCTATTAGTTGTCGTCGATGAGCTCGCAGACCTCATGATCGTGGCACCTAAGGATGTCGAAGACTCAATTGTTCGAATCACCCAGCTGGCCCGTGCCGCCGGAATTCACCTGGTGCTTGCCACGCAGCGACCATCGGTTGACGTCGTCACCGGTCTGATCAAGGCAAACGTTCCATCACGACTTGCCTTCTCTGTTTCGTCTGCAACCGACTCGCGAGTCATCCTAGACGCAGTCGGTGCCGAGAAACTGGTTGGCCAGGGTGATGCCCTGTTTTCGCCGATGGGTACCAACAAGCCGATTCGCGTTCAGGGTGCATGGCTCTCTGAAGACGAACTCGAAAAGGTGGTTCGCCACGTCAAGGCTCAGATGGACCCTGAGTACCGGACCGATGTTGACGAACCGGTAGTGAAGAAGATGGTGGATGCCGACATTGGCGATGACCTCGAAGTTCTACTTCAGGCTGCGGAGTTGATCATCAACTCGCAGTTTGGTTCTACCTCGATGCTCCAGAGAAAGCTCCGAGTTGGCTTTGCTAAGGCTGGCCGACTAATGGACCTTCTTGAGTCTCGTAACATCGTAGGTCCGAGCGAAGGCTCGAAGGCACGAGATGTCTTGGTTAAGCCAGAAGACCTTCCAACCGTGTTGGCTCAGCTGCGCGGTGAACCAGGGGCCAGAACTTCACAGGATGTCGCTAACGCAGCCAATCGAATCGATCAAGGCAAAATGGCAGCCGGTGAATTCGACGACTTCATTCCAAGAGGCACAGAAGACGATGACGAAGGCGATGAGGACGCATGGATCCTCACCGGGCGCGACCGTTGAATCTTCCTAACCTGATCACCATCTCGCGAATAGCGCTCGCGCCAATTTTCGTGACCGTGCTTCTCAGTAATTCTTCTGCCGCTGGCTGGCAACGGTGGTTGGTGGTTGGTCTGTTTGTGTTGGCAATCGCAACAGATGGTATCGATGGTGCAATCGCCCGTAAACGAGGTCAAGTAACCGAGCTTGGCAAACTCCTGGATCCCATAGCTGACAAGGTCCTGATTGGTGGTTCGCTTATTGCGCTTTCCATCCTCGGCGAAATTGCCTGGTGGATTACGCTACTCATCCTCCTTCGAGAGGTGGGCATCACCGTTTATCGATTCTTGCATCTCAAGAACAGAGTGATTCCGGCCTCCGGTGGGGGAAAGCTCAAGACAATCTTGCAGTCGATTGCCGTCGGCTTTTATCTTTCTCCTCTGTCATCGCTTTGGAATGGTTTTTTCATTATTCAGTCCGGAATTCTCTGGGCAGCGCTATTCCTAACCGTCTATAGTGGTGTTCAATATTTGGTGGCGGCCAAAGCGTGATTGAGCAAATCTTGGATACCCTGCGTGCGCAGGGTAAGTATTTGATGTTTGCCGAGTCTCTTACCGGAGGCTTGCTCGTCGATCGCTTTGTTTCCGTCGCTGGGGCTTCAGAAGTGGTTCTTGGTTCAGAGGTCACCTATTCCGAAAGTTTGAAAATAGCACTCCTAGGCGTTGAGGAAGATACCCTCGAGGCTAAGTCTGCGGTAAGCCGAGAAGTGGCAATTCAAATGGCCAAGGGGGCGCTGGCTGTTGCCTGTGGTTCGGCCGATTTGGAATCCACCGAGGTTATCGCCATGTCTACCACCGGAAATGCTGGACCGATGATTCAGGGAGATGAGTCGGTTGGTACCGTGTTCGTTGCATTGGCGACCGGATTAGAAGTGAAGGTTCACAAACTTCAACTTGCGGGTGATCGCAATGAAATTCGTAACCAAACCTGCGACGATGCGGTTGAGTTTCTTCGGGAACATTTAGGTCTCTAACGCTGTTGGTAACTTCACCGGTTACTTTCAGGCAACTCCAAGGAAACTAAACCAAAGTGTCTTCTGTAGCAGGTAAGTTATTAGCAGGAGGTTGAGCCACATGGTTCTAGTGCGACACGTTATCGGAGAGGTACTGCGCGACATTCGTATGTCTAAGCGCCAGACACTTCGCCAGGTAGCCGCTCGCGCCGCAGTGGCCCTCGGTTACCTTAGTGAAATCGAACGCGGCCAGAAGGAAGTATCCTCCGAGCTCTTGCTATCGATTGCCGAAGCTCTCGATGCCCCGATTTCCCAGATCATGCGCGAAGTATCTGACCGACTAGCCATCGAAGAAGGCATTTCGGTGCCAGACACCGTACCTGCAGAACTTATCGCATCGGTGCAGTCGCACTTATCAGTCACCCGCTAAGTTGCGACTTTCCAAATTTCGCGAACTCATGAACGATGAGTTTGGCTCAGCACACGCGGACGTCCTCCTTCAAGATCTTGTGCTTACCGAACTTGCAGATCAAACAGGTAACGCGGCATTGCGGGCCGGAGAAGAGCCAAGAGACGTTTGGTTGGCTATCTGTAGAGCCGAAGCTGTGCCTCAGTCTCGTTGGCATGGTTTGAACAAAAATACGAAAAATAGACACGCCGAATAAATTTATTCGAAAACTTGTTCGAATATTGCTAAAGTCTTTCTGAGAGCCGAGAACTTTTCCACAGTTTCGAAACACGAACTGCAAAATGTACCCGGTTGCCAATAGTGTCACATCAGAATAAAAATGTGGAGCCTAAACAGGCATCGAGAAAGAGGAACAAATGGCAAGTGCAGCAGAACGCGAGAAGGCTCTCGACACGGCTCTAGCCCAGATCGACCGCCAGTTTGGTAAGGGTTCCGTCATGCGCCTCGGTTCGGATGAGCGTGCGCCTGTGGAGACCATTCCAACAGGTTCCATCGCACTCGATGCAGCTCTAGGTATCGGAGGTCTTCCTCGCGGGCGAATCATCGAAATCTACGGCCCAGAGTCTTCAGGTAAGACCACTCTCACCCTCCACGCAATTGCAAATGCACAGCGCAACGGTGGAGTGGCTGCATTCATCGATGCCGAGCACGCCCTCGACCCAGAGTACGCAAAAGCACTCGGCGTAGACATCGATGCACTTTTGGTTAGCCAGCCAGATACCGGTGAACAGGCTCTTGAAATTGCCGACATGCTGGTTCGTTCCGGTGCTATCGACCTAATCGTCATTGACTCGGTTGCGGCACTTGTTCCTCGTGCCGAAATCGAAGGTGAAATGGGAGACTCTCACGTTGGTCTCCAGGCTCGCCTCATGTCTCAGGCGCTTCGCAAGCTAACCGGTGGTTTGAACAGCACCAACACCACCATGATCTTCATCAACCAGCTTCGAGAGAAGATCGGTGTCTTCTTTGGTAGCCCAGAAACCACCGCCGGTGGTAAGGCACTAAAGTTCTACGCATCGGTTCGTCTAGACATTCGTCGAATTGAAACCCTTAAAGACGGCACCGAGTCTGTCGGTAACCGCACCCGCGTAAAGGTTGTCAAGAACAAGATGGCAGCTCCATTCAAGCAGGCCGAGTTTGACATCATCTACGGTGTTGGAATCTCTCGCGAGGGTAGCCTCATCGACTTCGGTGTTGAACATGAAATCGTAAAGAAGTCCGGTGCCTGGTACACCTACGATGGAGAGCAGCTTGGCCAGGGTAAGGAAAATGCACGTAAGTTCCTAATCGAAAACGAAAAGGTTGCCGAAGAGATCGAAAAGAAGATCAAGACCAAGCTTGGAATTGGTGTTCCTCGCGCAGTCGCAGATCTACCTGCAGAAGCTACCGCAAAGACCGAACTTGAACCTAAGGTAGCTAACGCCTAACCATGACATCAATTGAAAAGCAGGAGTCTCGCACGCGAAACATCCTGCTTTTTCAATTGGGGCGGTCAATCAAGTCGAAACAGCAACTGCGAGTGCTGTTGGCCAAACGTGAGATCGACCCAGAAGTTTTTGAACCGATTCTTGATCGATTCGAAGAGGCTGGTCTAATAAACGACCTGGAATTCGCCAAAACTGTTGCCAGCTCGCGCCAGAAGTACAAGGGCCTTTCAAAGAGTGCAATTGTCAGAGAGTTGAAAACCAAGGGCATCGCCGAGGAATCCATCTCAGTTGCAGTAGCTGACATCGATAGCCAAACCGAACTCGAAAAGGCAACCGAACTTGCCATTGCCAGAGCATCTCGATTAGTCGGGCTTGAGCGAGATGTTGCCTATCGTAGACTCAGCGGTTTTCTTGCTCGAAAGGGTTATTCAGGCTCTGTGATATCCGTAGCAGTGAAAGCGGCTTTCGCTTCAGAGTAAAATTGGATGGCTTATGACATCAACCGCAAGAACCTATGAAGTGCGCACCTACGGGTGCCAAATGAACGTTCACGATTCCGAACGTCTATCTGGGTTACTTGAAGATGCAGGAATGGTTCCTGCCAATGGCGCAGATGCCGACGTTATCGTGTTCAATACCTGTGCTGTGCGTGAAAACGCCGACAACAAACTCTATGGAAACCTTGCTCAGCTCGTTGAGCGCAAACAGGAAAACCCTAATTTGCAAATTGCCGTAGGTGGCTGCCTCGCTCAAAAAGATCAGGCAGCAATCCTTAAGAAGGCGCCGGTTGTCGACGTGGTGTTTGGTACTCACAACATCGGATCACTTCCAGCACTGCTTGAACGTGCGCGTCATAATGCTTCTGCTGAAATCGAGATTCTAGAGAGCCTTGAAACCTTTCCAAGCAACCTTCCCACCAAGCGCGATTCTGCGTACTCGGCCTGGGTTTCAATTTCGGTTGGCTGCAACAATACCTGTACCTTCTGTATCGTTCCTAGCCTTCGAGGCAAGGAACGCGACCGACGCCCTGGTGAAATCCTCGCCGAAATCGAAGCACTCGTTGCCGATGGTGTGGTTGAAATCACTCTGTTAGGTCAAAACGTGAACACCTACGGTGTTGAATTCGGTGACAAGGGAGCATTTGCTAAGTTACTCAGAGCCGTTGGCGCTATCGAAGGTATCGAGCGAATTAGATTCACTAGCCCGCACCCTGCAGCCTTTACCGATGATGTAATCGAGGCGATGGCCGAAACCCCAAACGTAATGCCGCAGCTCCACATGCCACTTCAGTCTGGCAGCGACCGCGTCCTAAAGGAAATGCGTCGCAGCTACCGAACCGAAAAGTATTTGGGTATTTTGGATCGTGTTAGGGCCGCAATTCCCGCTGCAGCTATCTCAACCGACCTCATCGTTGGTTTCCCAGGGGAAACTGAAGAAGACTTTCAAGGCACCATGGAAATGGTTAGAAAGGCTCGTTTCGCAGCAGCCTTCACCTTTCAGTACTCCAAGCGCCCAGGAACGCCTGCGGCCGAGCTTCCAGATCAACTCCCAAAGGAGATTGTTCAGGATCGCTACGAGCGGCTTCTCGCCTTAGCCAACGACATCGCGTGGCAGGAGAACAAGGCGCTTATTGGAACTTCGGTAGAGGTTCTAGTTGCTAACGAGGGACGTAAAGACGACGCCACGGGTCGTATGAGTGGTCGCGCAAAAGACAATCGTCTGGTTCACTTCATGGTCCCCGAAGGTAATGTCAAACCACGTCCTGGAGATCTCGTGACTGTCACTATTACCGAGGCTGCTCCTTACCATCTGCTGGCAGACTCTGAGATTTCAATCAAGCGAACCAAGGGTGGCGATGCCTTCGAACGCTCTCAGGAAGCGCGGGAAACCCGCAAAGCTGGTCTTACGCTCAC
>Ga0228702_1000476_pt1 | contig 31107 bp, 25 predicted proteins | sample McNCre217_Aug_MG_2_FD_178018 | JGI IMG/M metagenome (GOLD analysis project Ga0228702, IMG submission 178018) | Freshwater microbial communities from McNutts Creek, Athens, Georgia, United States - 20-17_Aug_MG | ecosystem: Environmental > Aquatic > Freshwater > Creek | place: USA: Georgia...
CCATTGGCGGCAACAGTCGCCCATTGATCGCGAATGACCTTGATCGCCTCGGCCACGTTTTCATTGCTGGCTTGAAACTGCCCCATCAGCGTTTCGGCGTGATCCCAAGCCGCAAGCGATGTGCCAATGCCATAGGTCAGCCCCCGCTTTTCGCGCACTTCGCTCATCAATCGCGCGCTGAACCGCCCACCACCGATGATTTCATTCAAGATCGCCGCCGCAAAGTAATCCGGATCATTGAACCGAATGCCACCCTGCCCAAACACCACCACCGACTGCGGGCCGGGGAAATCTTGCACCGTCACGCCCCCCTTCACCTGCAACTCGGCCCGGCCGGGTTGCGGCGCGCCGGTGGCAGGCAGATCCGCCAACAGCGCATCCAACGCCGCACCAAGCTCTGCGGGTGTGATGTCGCCCGCAGCCGCCACGGTAATCCGGTCGCGCGCGATGGTATCCTTGAACGCCGTCACCACATCATCGCGGGTCAGCGCGGTCACGCTATCAATCGTGCCTTCGCCATCCGTGCCGTAAGGATGGTCGCCAAAACTGCGCGCCCGCTCAAGATCGCTGGCAATCGCGCCGGGGTCTTTTGCATTCGACCGCAGCGTCGACAGCACCTGTTCGCGCACCCGATCCACCGCATCCTGATCAAAGCGCGGCACGGTCAGCGCATCATGCAACAACACCAAGGCCTGATCCCGGTTTTCGGTCAGGAAATGGCTGGAAACCGAAACCCCATCCTGATCCGAATCAAAATGAAAGCTGGCAGCCAACCCATCGCGGGCAGCGGCAAAGCCTTGGCTGTCCAACTTGCCCGACCCTTCTTCGATCAGGCCGGTCATCAGGTTCACCGCCCCACGCTTGCCTGCACGATCCAACGACGTGCCGCCCTTGAACCGCAGGCTCAGCGCGGTGAACGGAATCGAATGATCTTCAACCAGCCACGCCTTTATGCCGCCCGGCGAGGTCACTTCCTGAATGTTGATCTCGGCGCGCAGTGGCGTCGCCAAAGCCAACAGGAACAACGCGATACGCAGCATCATTGCGCGGCCTCCTTGGTGGTAAGCCAGCCTGTTACGGCATGGTCACGGTTCAAAACCAGCTTGGCCGCCGCCATCACATCTTCGGCCGTTACCGATTGCAGCACCTCGGGCCAATCTTGCACGTCTTGCACCGTCAGCCCCACCGCAAGCGCCTCGCCATAGGTGTTGGCCAGCCCGCCCGCATCATCCCGCGCATAGATCTCGTTGGCGCGGATCTGGGTTTTCAACCGCGCAAGTTCGTCCGGGTTCACCCCGTCTTGCATGAATTTCGCAATCACCTTGTCCATCGCGGCCTCGGCATCGCCAAGGCTGACCCCTTCCGACGGCACCAGCACAAGGCTGAAGGTCTGCGGATCAACCGACACACCGTCATACGCCGCCGACGCATAAACTGCGACTTGGCTGTCAAACTGCAACGCCCGCGCCAGAACCGATGTGGTCCCGGTGCCGCCCAGCAAATCGGCCAACACCGCCAATGCCGCCGCCTGCTTTTGATCGCCCGCGTTGCGTTCGGGGGCCAGATAGCTGCGCACAAGATAGGGCTGCGCCACCCGCTCATCCGCCAGAACCATCCGGCGTTCGGCAAGCTGCGGCGGCTCCGCCGGGCGGTGGCGCGGCTTGATCTTGTCAGACGGCGGCAGCGGTCCGTAATGCGCCTTTGCCATCGCCAACACCTTTTGCGGGTCAACATCGCCCGCCACCACCAAAATCGCGTTATTCGGCGCGTAATAGGCGTGGTAGAACGCCAAAGCATCGTCGCGGCTTAGCCCCGCGATTTCATCGCGCCAACCGATCACCGGAATGCCATAAGGGTGGTTCAAGAACTGCGCAGCCGACATCTGTTCGCTAAGCAAAGACCCCGGATCACTGTCGGTGCGCTGGCCACGCTCTTCCAAAATAACCTGCCGTTCGGTGGTCACGTCTTCTTCCGACATGTTCAGGTTGACCATCCGGTCCGCCTCCATCTTCATCATCAGATCAAGACGGTCTGCCGCAACCCGTTGAAAAAACGCGGTATAATCTTCGGTGGTAAAGGCGTTATCATTGCCGCCCTGCTGTTCGACAATCGCCGAAAACGCGCCCGACGGCACTTCTTTGGTGCCCTTGAACATCAGGTGTTCAAAGAAATGCGCAATGCCGGAATGGCCGGGCGCTTCATCGGCCCGGCCGATCTTGTACCAAACCATATGGGTGACAACCGGTGCGCGATGATCTTCGATCACCACCACCTGCATGCCGTTGTCCAGCGTGAAGTTGCTGACAGTGTCGGCACTTGCAGGCAACGCAAGCGCCAATACGCCGAAAACGGCGCGGCCAAGGGTGCGAAACATCGCGGTCCTCCGTTGGAAACCTTATCCGCCACGCTAGCGGCTTTGCCCGGCCGCGAGAAGCCGGGCCTACGCGCTTGTGATCATTCGCCCTTTTTCGGCGGCGGTGCCGAAGGCGTGCGCGCGCCAGCCTGACGCCAGCGCAAAAGTTCGGCCTGCTGATCCAGCGACATCTTTAGATAGGCCTTGAAATAGACGTTCACGTTAAACATCCGTTCCAGCAAACGGCCATCATGCTGTTTGCGCCATTCCAGATCTTCGGCCGCCAGGGTTTCGCGAATACCCGCCGACACGCCATTGCGGGTCGCAAACGCCACCAAGGCAGAATCGGTGCTGCCAACACCCGGCTTGCCACCCAACGCAATGATTGCATCATCAAAGGGCTGCGGATCGGTACGGTTGGTGCCGCCCAAGGTCGGCTCCGGCAAGGCCGTCAGGTCTTCGGGCATTTCCAGCGCGCGCGGCGGCAGAATCGAGAATTCGTCTGGGCCGTTGGTTTCGGACCGGACGTTCATCAAGGTCGGGGCCCGGTCGCGGCTACAAGCCGAAAGCGCCAACAGCGCCACGGCCGTAACGGCAAAAACCACCCGTGCTGACCGCATCTTCACGTCTCCACCCAAGCCTGTTCCCAGTCGTCTTAGCCTATCAAAGCCGCCTCGTCACGGGGTCTTTCGGCCCTTGGGCTTTGTACCGGTTTTGCCGCTGAAAAACACCAAGCCCAACGCGCCCGCAAAAATCGCAATGTCGGCGACATTGAACGAATACGGATTTTCAAAGCCGCAGCAGGCCATGGTGATAAAATCGGCAACATAGCCATAGGCCACGCGGTCAACCACATTGCCCAGCGCGCCGCCCACCAGCAACCCGCCCGCAATCCAGGAAAGCCGCCCTGGGGCCTCGCGCTTCAGCCACCACAGCACCCAGCCCGAAATCCCCAGCGCAACAAGGATCAGCACCCAGCGCACAAACTCGGCCCCGTTTGAAAACAGGCCGAAGTTCACGCCACGGTTTTCCGCCCAACGAAAGTTCAATAGCGGATCAACCACGTCAATCTCACCGCGCTCTGGCAAACCCAGCAGAAAGATGACCGAAAGTTTGCTGAGTTGATCCAGCACGAAAACGATCAGCGCGGTGAGGGACAAAAACCGCATGTCAGTGCCGGAAATGCCGCTGGCCGGTGAACACCATCGCCAAGCCAGCCTCATCAGCCGCCGCGATCACCTTGTCATCGTTCATCGACCCACCCGGTTGAATAACCGCCGTTGCCCCGGCCTCTGCCGCCGTCAGCAACCCGTCGGGGAACGGAAAGAACGCATCCGATGCCACCACAGACCCGATGGTTGGGCTTTGCTGCAGGCCCAAAGCCTCGGCCATGTCGCCAGCTTTGCGCGCCGCAATCCGCGTTGAATCCACTCGGCTCATCTGACCTGCCCCAACACCCACCGTCGCGCCATCTTTCACATAAACAATGGCATTCGACTTCACATGCTTGGCAACTTTCCACGCAAACAGCAGGTCCGCAAGCTCTGCCTCGGTCGGTGCGCGCTTTGTCACCACCTTCAGATCTGCCACCGTGATCGAATCGCAATCGCGATCCTGCACCAAGAAGCCACCGGCAACTTGCTTGAACGCCAACGACTTTTCGGCCGGGTCCGGCAAACCTTTGGTGGTCAACAGCCGCAGGTTCTTCTTGCTGGCAAAAATCGCCTTCGCCTCGTCGCTTGCACCAGGGGCGATCACCACTTCGGTGAAAATCTTCACGATCTCTTCGGCGGTTTCAGCATCAAGCGGCTGATTCAGCGCCACAATACCGCCAAACGCGCTGGTCTGATCGCAGGCATAGGCCCGCAGATAAGCTTCTTTCAGCGTTGCCGCCTTGCCCACACCACAGGGGTTGGCGTGCTTGATGATCGCACAGGCCGGTCCGGCACCGGCAAACTCTGCCACCAACTCAAACGCCGCATCGGTGTCGTTGATGTTGTTGTAAGACAGCTCTTTGCCCTGCCATTGCTTTGCCGTCGCAACACCTTCGCGCTTGCTGCCATCGGTGTAGAACGCCGCAGCTTGATGCGGGTTTTCGCCATAGCGCAGGCCCTGCGCCAAGGTGCCACCAAACGACTTGCTGCGGGTGAAAGGCTGCTTCAACTCGCCCGACAACCACGCAGAAACCGCGGTGTCATAGGCGGCGGTGCGCGAATAAGCGGTCAGCGCCAATTTCTGCCGGAACGCCAAAGTCGTCGCGCCATCATGCGCCTTCATCTGATCCAAAAGGCCCTGATAATCCGCCGGATCGGTCACAACCGTCACAAAGCGATGATTCTTCGACGCAGCGCGAATCATCGCCGGACCGCCAATATCAATATTCTCGATGCAGGTGTCGTGATCGGCACCCTTCGCCACGGTTTCTTCAAACGGGTAAAGATTGACGATCAGCAGATCAATCGGCTCGATCCCATGCGCCGCCATTGCCAACAGGTGCTCGTCATCATCGCGCAGCGCCAGCAACGCGCCATGCACATTCGGGTGCAGCGTTTTCACCCGCCCGTCCATCATTTCGGGAAATCCCGTAACATCAGACACATCGCGCACCTTCAACCCTGCGGTGCGCAGCATCCCAGAGGTGCCACCGGTCGAGATAAGCTCGACCCCCTGCGCAGCCAGCGCGCGGGCAAGGTCCAGAAGACCGGATTTATCGGAAACCGAAATCAGCGCACGGCCGATGGGGACGAGGTTGGTCATGATGGGGTCCCTTCTGTGGTGTCAGATCGGAACCGGCATCTCCTCGCGGTCCAGATCACGGATGGCAAGCGGAGTATCCTGTGCTTTCGCCAAGGTCCAGCCGATCCGCGTCTCCAATTCCATCGCATGCGCCGATAAGACAATCTGCCGCGTAGAACGCGGCTTCAGGCGGGTTTTTTCCAGATAAACCGACGCCTCAAGGGAAAGTTTTGCGTGGCCGTCATGGCGAAACACCCAGATCTCGCCACTTTTCAACGCAAGCGACACGGCAGAACCGCCCATATCCAACGCCGCATCCACATCCGGGTGCAGATGGAATCGCACCGTAACGCCGATACCTTGCAGCCGCCCTTCGGTCATCAACTGCTCAAAGCGCTGCCGCTCTGCCACCGTCTGCGCCACCAGACAGTCAATCCCGCTTAGGTGCCGTCCATCGGTCGACAACAGCAGATCGCGGGTATGCGTCAGCCCATGCGTCAGCGACCACCCCGATTGCGCCAGATACAAATGCTGCCCATCCGGCAAATCGCCCTGCCGCAGCGCCGTCACCTGCGCCCGATCCACCAACACCTCGCGCCCACCTCCGGCCTGCAACCGGCTTGACGAATACCCGTCCACCGCCAAGGTGGAATGCGATGCGGTCGCCCGCCCGGCGCGACGCCACTCGCTGCCAAACGGCGCCCCCGACCCGCAAGACACGATCACCGGCCGCCGCCCCGATGTCAGCTCGAACGCCCCGGTCGACGCATGCGCCCACAACCCCGCGGCAGCCCCCGGCGGCGCTGCCGCATCCACGATCACCGTCGTGCGCGCCTCGGCCATACGGGCAAAGCCCATTGCCAAAGCGTGGCGCACTGTCGACACTGGCTTCACACCACTGGCGGCAAGGGCTTGGTCCAACCGCCCCTCAATACCGCGCCCGCCGCCATGAAACCGCGCAAGCCCACCGTCGGCATGGCGCAAGGCGCGCAACGTCGGCGCAATCCGCTCCAACGCCTGCACGAGCGCCGGTGGCGGCATCCGCCCCGCTTCTGACAGCGCCTGCTCGGCCCATGTCAGCAGCGTGAACACCTCCAACAATTCAGCCGGATTGCGCGTCGGTATGCCGCCGTCCGCATCAATTTCACGCGCCGCCTCTTCGGCCAAAGCCGCCACAGCCGGCGCCACCCGCGCCTGCATCCCGGTCAGCGCCAACCCGGCATAAATCAGCCCGGTCAACGCCTCAAAGCGCGGCAAGCCCGGCGCAGCCTGCCCCCAGCGCCGCGTCAAAAACACCACCTGTGCCGACAAACTGCGGTAATAGGCCTGCGCCTGCCCCCGATCCCGCCCCGAAAGCAAAAACAGCGCGTGGTTGATCAGCCGGATCAGCCGCCGCCCGATCAAATCCGGGGTCCAACCCGGCCCCTTGCCCAACCCAAACCGCGCGATCCAGTCCCAGGTCCACTCTTGCGCTCGCGCCCGTGCCCCATAATCGCCCAGCGCCGCCAGATCATCCAGCCACAAGAACCCCTGCGTTTCCTCGGCCAAGGCCGGATCGTCAATCTGCACATCCCAGATCGACACTCCGGGTGCTTCCACCACCTGCCCGGCAAGCTGGAAGTTCCCGGCCACCAACTGCCGTCCCCGCGCATACAGCCCGATCGACCGCGGCTCGGGCTGCGAGACAAAACCGGTCGCTGCGGGCGCCCGCAAGGCGCGCCACATCGCAAGCCGATTGCCAAGGCTGCCCTTGCCGGGGGTGCGTGTCATGCTAATCCTGTAACCTGCCGCCCGCGTTCTCGCCGGTCGTTGCGCCCATCATAGCGCCCGCGCCGCCGCCTGTCACGCGGCCCACGCCCGCGTTATTGCTCTTTCCAAAATACTCCCGCCGGAGGCGAACACCGTCCCCACAAATGCAAAGGCCGGACATGCTGCCCGGCCCCGCAATCCGCGTTTTTTCTCGCCGTTACAGGTGATTCACCCGCTCCATGTATTGCGCCAAACCGCGCACTTGGCCCAGCCAGCTGTCCAGCAACTTCTGGTCATGCGGCGCGCCATGCACACCCACCGCGATTTCGCGCTTCAACACCGATTCCACCGCAAAGCTGACCGGAGTCGACACCAACCGCGCCATCGCCGACCCGCGCGCATCGCCCCAGGCATCCATCGCCCAGGTTTCGTGGAACACCGGCCGCCCGTCGCGCTCTGCCTTCAGCGACACGAACAAGATCACCCGGTCCGGCTCACCCGGCGCGTAGGAATTTTCGCGCACGAATTGCTCTGCCATCTCGGCCAGACGCGCATCGCCTTGCGGCCCCGACAGCGTTTCAATCTCGCGGAACACCGGCGTCCAGGCCTCGGCCCAGCCATTCAGACGAATGGTGCCGCGCACGAAATCCTTCACCTTCCAGTCCTTGTCGAACCGGTAATCTTCCATGAACGGATAGCTGTCGCGGTTGGGATAAACCTCAAAGCTTTCCGGCTGCGGCAGCGGCGCGTCATAGGCGGTAATCGCGTCCCACGGCTGCGACACCCGCAGTTCCGAAAAATTGCGCAGCGACCGCGACGGCGACCGCAATGCCTTCAGCACACCCAGCGGTGCCCAGGAAAACTTATAGCGGAATGCGTTCGGAATCTTCGGCACGCCGCCGCAATAGCTGGTGAAAGACAGCACGTTATCAACGTGATACGCCTTCGACGCCCGATAGCGCGCCACCAGATCATGCGCCATCAAATGGTCAATGCCCGGATCCAGACCGACTTCGTTCACCGAAACCAGACCGGCCTCGCGGAACGCCGCATCCAACGCGCGCATTTCCGGCGCGATGTAAGACGACGACACAAAGTTCGCGCCCTTTTCCAGACACACCTTCGCAATCGCCACATGCTGATCGGCAGGCAACATCGAAATCGCAATATCGCCGGGCTGCAACGCCGCCGCCAGCGCCTCAAGGCTATAGGCGCGAATGTCTTGTGTCAGATCGCCAACGGTTTCGCGGGCTTTTTCAACCGTGCGGTTCCACACCACAACCTTGTGGCCGTTTTCAATCAAACGCCGCAGCCCCGGCCCCGAAGACAGCCCCGTGCCACACCAATGAATCGTCATGTTCTCTCTCCCGTTCACAGGTTTGCCGAATGGCGCGCGTACTCCGCCGCCGCACGGCCCCAAACTCCGGCTGTCAGATCGGTCAGCGTCACCAAAGACGCCAACAACTGGGCCGCATAATCTTCGCTGCTTTCCACCGGCAACAAAGACGGCAGGTTATCAATCGCCGTCACGTCCAGCGGCGGCACGTCATGCACCCGCAGCGCCGGGGCGTCCCATTCGGTCACCCGGTCATAAACCTTGATCGGCGAGAAATCCGAAGTCGGATCGCAGGCAATATCGCCAATCACCGTCAACTTGCGCGCATCGGTCTTGGCACTGGCAGGCACAAACACCGGGCAACCGGGGCGGGCAAGGATGCAGTTCAGGAAAATCTCGTGCTGCAACACTTCCGGGAACGGCCCGCCGCTGGCGGTTTCGGCCATGTCCCACTTGGTCACCGCGACCCCCATCGCCGCGCACAGATCGGCGGCACCGGTGCCAACCCGGCCATTCGCGCCGATCACAATCGCGCGCGGCGGCGTCATGCCAGCAATCTCTTGCGTCAGGTCGGCAAGCAGCGCCGCCTTGCCCGGATATTTATGCACCGGCCCCGCGATGCTGCCACGCTGCTGCGCTGCCCAGCATTTCAGGCTGACCGCCGCACCAGCATAGCCCGCCCAATACCCAAAGGCCGCAACCCGACGCCCGGTTTCGTCCACCAGATATTCCAGATCGTAAAGCGTGCCACCGCCCGCCTTGAACCGCTTCAACAGCACCTGCCCGGCAGGCTGGCCCTTGAAGGCATGACCGAACATGATGTGCCGATGCGTCAGCGGCGATCCATCTTCGGGCAGCTCTTTCAGTCCGAAGATGATCGCGTCCGCAGGTGCCTGCGGCCACAGGTTTTCGGCGGCAATCTCACAGCCCGCCGCCTTGTAGCCGTCAATCCCGATCGCCCGAACCGAACTTTCTTCGACCGTCACGCGGATGCCTGCCTTGATCAGCACCGCCGCACCCTCCGGCGTCAGACCAACGCGTTCTTCATTCGGGCGCTGTTCGGCCCTTACCCACAGATGCGTCATGGCGCTTCCCTTGCCTGCAATTCTCTTGCGCGCACTGATACCAGATCGACGGCCAAGGAACAGGGGGAGAGCCGCCGCACCCGCCTAGATTTTAGCAACTGCCCGCACTGGCCGGATGGCGCGCGGCGCGCTATCCTGCCCGCGTTGGTAACGAGGCGCATATGTCTGTTTTTTCTGTTCTGGCTGATATTTTGTTTGTCGGCCATTCCTTGGTCGGTCCCACCCTGCCCGTCATGCTGGACGCGGCGCTGAACCAGATGAACGAACCCTCGCAAGTTCAGGCACAAATCATCAACGGGGCCAGCCTTGCCTATAACTGGGATCATGCCGCCGGTGCCGAAGGCGTCGATGCCAAGGCCCGCTTGGCCGAAAGGCCCACCGATGTGCTGATCCTGACCGAAGCGCAGCCCGTGGTGGGCGCGGTGAAATGGTCAGACAGCGCCGGATATGCCGCAAAATTTGCCGGCCTCGCTCTGGACGCAAACCCCGATACCCGCATTTACATTTATGAAACCTGGCCCAGCCTAAGCTCTGGCCCCGACAACACCGCCACCGACGACCCCGATGCCAAGATCATGTGGCGCGAACGCTTGGCCTTGGACCTGCCGGTCTGGGAAAGCATCGTGACCGACACCGCCGCCAAAACCGGACACGAGGTTAAACTGCTGCCCGTCGGGCAGGCAATGGGGCGGCTGGCCGATGCCATCCGCGATGGCGATATGCCAGAAATCACTGATATTCAGGCGTTTTTCAGCGATGATATCCACCCCAACGGCAAGGGGCTTTACTACATCGCCATGGTGCAGGCCGCCGCCATCACCGGCAAAAGCCCCGAAGGTCTGCCGCCAAAAATCACCCGCGCATGGCCCACCCGCGACGCCGTTCTAAGCCCCGAACAAGCCACCGTCTTGCAGCAGTTGGCATGGCAAACGGTGCAAGCCTATCACCCGACGCCCGCAAAATCCGATGCTGCGCCCGCGCCCGTTCCGGCCACCACCGCAACCCCCGCCATCACCAACCGCCACCTTGCGCTTGGCCTTGCTGGCGTCAATGATTGGTCAGTGCAGCAGCCATTCATCGATCTGATGAAAACCGCGCGGCCTTGGGTCGGCCATCTGCCCGGCCAATGGGGCGGCTGGACCGAGGCTGATCTTGCCCGCGCCGGTGCGCTTGATGCCAACGGCTGGCCCACCAAACTGCCGCCCGACATCACCGGCATCACCACGCTTATCCTGACCGATCTGCCCGCAGACGCCGCAGGCGTGGCGGGCCGCTACTTGCTGACCTATCAGGGCAAGGGCAGCCTTGATGTTTCCGGCCGCGGGCAGGTGGTGTCCACCGCCCCCAACCGGATCGAGTTTGAGTACACCCCCGGCGACGGCATGGTGCAAATCACCCTGACCGCCATCGACGCCGCTGATCCCATCCGCAACATCACCGTCACCCGTGCCGACCGCGCCGATTTGCTGACGCAGGGGCAAATCTTCAACCCCGACTGGCTGTCCCGCATCCGTGGCGTCACGGGCATCCGCTTTATGGATTGGATGCAAACCAACGACTCGACGCTGGCCGACACCGCCGACCGCCCACTGCCCACCGATTACAGCTATGCGCGCAACGGCGTTCCCGCCGAAATCATGGTGGCGCTGGCCAACACATTGCATGCCGACCCGTGGTTCACCCTGCCGCATCTGGCCAGCGACGATCTGGTGAAAACCTACGCCAAAATCGCGCATGATCAGCTTGACCCGATGCTGACCGCCAATGTCGAATACTCAAACGAAGTCTGGAACTGGCAATTCGCCCAAGCCCGCTGGGCCGAAGAGCAGGCCAAGGCCCGTTGGGGCCAAGACAAGGCATGGGTGCAATTCTATGCCCTGCGTGCAGCGCAAATCATGGCGATCTGGGCCGATGTGTTCAAAGATGCGCCACAACGGCTGACCCGCATTGTCGCGGTGCAAACCGGCTGGCTTGGGCTGGAAACACAAATTCTTGACGCACCGCTGGTGGTGGCCGAAGGCCTGCCGCCCCCCGCCAAAAGCTTTGATGCCTATGCCGTCACCGGATATTTCAGCGCCATGCTGGGCGCGGATCAGAAATTCGTCGCCGTCAAAGACTGGCTGACGCAATCCGCCGATGCCGCCCGTAAATCCGCCACAGACCAAGGCCTTAGCGGCGCCGATGCAGACCGATACTTTGCCCAGCACCGCTATGATCTGGCCGATAAGCTGGCCGCACAAGACCTGCGCAACGGCTCTGTCACCGACGATCCTGCCGACAGTCTGACCCAGCTTTTAACCGAAACCCTGCCCTATCACGCCAGCGTGGCCGCCGATCATGGCCTGAAATTGATGATGTATGAAGGCGGCAGCCACGTTGTCGGCTATGGCGCGCAGACCGAAGATGAAGCCCTGACTGCCTTCTTCACCCATTTCAACTTCACCCCCGAAATGGGCGCGCTTTACAGCGAACTTCTGGCGGGCTGGCAAAGCCTTTCGGATCAGCCGTTCAACGCCTTTGTCGATGTCTATCGCCCCGGAAAATGGGGGTCATGGGGCGCATTGCGGCACTTGGGCGATGATAACCCACGGTGGCAAGCCTTGGCAAAAGGCTGCCTCACATGCTGACCCCCGCGCTTAGCGTCATCATCCCGGCATCGAACGAAGCCGACTATATCGGCGCCTGCCTGACCGCACTTTTTGCCTCTGGCCCGCAAAACGCCGAAGCCATCGTCGTTGCCAACGGCTGCCGCGACGCCACCGCCGATGTCGCGCGCGGCTTCACCCAAGCGGCCAGTGCTGCGGGCTGGACGCTGATCGTTCTGGATCTGCCGCAGGGCGGCAAACCAAACGCGCTAAACCACGGCGACAGAATGGCGCGGGCCGAAAACCGCGCCTATCTGGATTCCGATGTGCAGGTATCGCCCGATCTGATCGCCGCCCTTATTGCCGCGTTAGCCGCTGATCGTCCGCTTTATGTCACCGGCACCGCCCGTATTCCGCGCGCAAAATCCGCCATAACCCGTGCCTATGCCCGCTTCTGGCAAAGCCTGCCTTTCGCGCAATCCAACGCGCCGGGCTACGGCCTGTTTGCCGTGAACGCCAAGGGTCGCGCGCAATGGGCAGAATTTCCCGCCATCATTTCCGATGACACTTTCGTGCGCCTGCAATTCCAACCAACGCAGCGCGTGCAACTGCCGCAAACCTATCTGTGGCCAATGATAGAAGGCTTTGCGGCGCTGACCCGCGTGCGCCGCCGTCAAGATGCAGGCGTTCGCGAAATAAACCGGCTTTTCCCCGGCCTGCTGGCGCGCGAGGCAAGGGCACCCCTTACGCCCCCGCATCTGTTGGCACTAATCGCCCGCGACCCGCTGGGTTTTGCCAGCTATGCGGCAGTTTCGCTGGCCGTGCGCCTGCGCAAAGGCCGCGACTGGACGCGCGGCCGCTAAACCGCGCCATTACAGATCAAACGTCGCAAACACTGGCGCGTGGTCACTGGGTTGCTCCCATCCCCGCACGGCCCGCAAAATCCGGCTGTCATGTGCCGCAGCCGCAATATCGCCGGTCGCCCAAATATGATCCAATCGCCGGCCTTTGTCGGCCGCATCCCAATCGGCGGCGCGATAGCTCCACCAGCTGTAAAGCTTGCCCGCCGGAATATCGGCGCGGGTCACATCGGCCCAGCCACCCGCCTCCATCACCGCGCCGAAATGCTCGACCTCAATCGGCGTGTGGCTGACGATCTTCAGCAACGCCTTGTGATCCCAAACATCATCCTCGCGCGGCGCGATGTTCAGATCGCCCACCAAGATCGCCTTGCTGGGCTTTTCGCCATGAAACCAATCGCGCATCTCGGTCAGGAAATCCAGTTTCTGGCCGAATTTCTCGTTCTGCGTCCGGTCAGGAATATCGCCCCCCGCCGGCACATAGCAGTTGTGAATCGTCATACCGTTTTCCAGCCGCGCCGCCACATGGCGGGCATGGCCAAGGCTGGCAAAATCTTTGTCGCCCGCATCAGTGATCGGCAGCTTCGACAAAATCGCCACGCCGTTATAACCCTTCTGCCCGCGCGCCACCATGTAGCGATAGCCAAGCGCCTGAAACTGCTCCAACGGAATTTTATCAACCGGGCTTTTGCATTCCTGCAGGCACAGCACATCGGGCTGTTCTTCCGCCATAAGCTTCGCCACCAGACCTTCACGCAGGCGGACCGAGTTGATGTTCCAAGTGCAGATTTTCATGTGAGCATACCTTTGCGCAAAGTGGCGGCGGGCCGTTGGCATCCCTACCTACTCTTCGAAGCCGAACACCGCAAACGAATCCACGCCGCGCCGCAAGTGTCATGGCCCAAGCATTGCGCAGGAACATCTTCGAAACCAATCATGATGAAACACTGTTTTGCATGATTGACGTGGCCCCGTCAGGGTGTAGCCTTGAAAGACATTCATCAAAGCCTGCGGCACTGTGTTCAATTATTTAATAAGGAATCGCCCATGTCCGATACCGATATGAACTCGCCAACGCCGGAACCAATTCCAACGGAAATGCCAGAACTTTGGCCCGCCTATGTGGCGCCCACCCTCTCCAAGATTTTTGCGCAAAGCACCGAAGGCGGCGAAGGACCTTTTTCCGACGGTCAGTTCATTAACACAAGCGCCGGCGTCTAAGCCGCGCCCCTTGCCGTAAGTTGCGTAAATGCGGCAAGGGAAACACCCTTGCTCACACGGCCAATGCCAAGGCTGAAAGCCGTCTTGCGCCTGCAAATGCAAACGGCAGGGCAAAAGCTCTGCCGTCATTCGTCTTACACCCTCGTGCAGATCAGTCGTGCAGCGTGAAGGTTTCCAACTCGCACAGGTTCTGCGTGCCAGTCAGTTCGCCACCACCTTCGGCCACAAAGCGCAGGTCGTAATCGCAAACGCTGGCGCCATCCGCGATGGTTACGGTGCCCTGTTCGCCTGCCGCCAACACGTCAGTGCCCAGAATATCATCGCCCCAAGTGTCGGCTTCGTGTGCCGACACATAAAGCTCGTTCAAATTGACCGAGCTATTGTTGATCAAGGTAAAGGTCAGATCTTCGGCCAAAGCCGGGGCGGCCACGGCGGCGCAGATCACGGCAGCGGCGGCAAGGGTTTTGAACGTCATGCAAATCTCCAAATGGAATTGGCCCAAAGGCCGGTCCTGCGCAAACACCTGCGCTGCCACGGCTTGCCTGCGGCCCCGCCAGATCGCAAGCCAATTAGCGACATGTTTTGAAAAAGCCGCCACCCGGACCCCGCGCAATCTGGCGCATTTGAAAAAAAGTCGCCCAGCCATTTGGCCGGGCGTCAGGTCCAACAGGGAGGTAATGTCTTACATTACCACCAAATGGCCCGCTTGCGGCACTTCGACACAAATTCGTTACAAGCATGGCTTTTTCGCCACAACCCAAGATTGCACCTGCCGCATTTCGGCTTCGCCCCACGGGTCGAAAAAAAGGCCGGGCATAAAGCCCGGCCAGGTCCAACAGGGAGGTGCCATGTCATAACCCCGACACGGCAAGGGGAACTTGGTAAGGCGTCAATCTTGCCTTAAGGCCTACATAGTCACTGAATCCGACTATAATAAGACCCACAACCGACAAGATTTGGTTAAATCCGTCCTACGCGACCAATTTATATCCGCCGCTTTCGGTCACCAGCAGCCGCGCATTCGCCGGATCGGATTCGATCTTTTGGCGCAACCGATAGATGTGGGTTTCCAGCGTGTGCGTCGTCACACCGGCATTATAGCCCCAGACCTCATGCAGCAGCACGTCGCGTGCCACCACACCTTGTTGAGCCCGATACAGGAACTTCAAGATGTTGGTTTCCTTCTCGGTCAACCGCACCTTCTTGTCCTTGGCATCGACCAACAGCTTTTGCGCCGGTTTGAAGGTATACGGCCCCATCTGGAACACCGCGTCTTCCGATTGTTCATGCGTGCGCAGCTGAGCCCTGATCCGCGCCAAAAGCACCGGAAACTTGAACGGCTTGGTCACATAATCATTCGCGCCCGAATCAAGCCCAAGAATGGTATCGCTGTCGGTGTCATGGCCGGTCAACATCATGATAGGGCATTTCACCCCCGATTTGCGCATCCGGCGGCACAGCTCGCGGCCATCGGTGTCGGGCAGGCCCACATCAAGGATCACCAGATCATAAAGCCCCAGCTTCGATTTTTCCATGCCCTCGGCACCAGTCCGGGCCTCGAACACGTCGAAATCTTCGGTCATCACCAGCTGCTCGCTCAGCGCCTCACGCAGATCGTCATCGTCATCAACCAGCAAGATTTTCCGCAGCGTTGCCATTTCAGGCCTCCATACCGGGCCACACGCCCTTGTCGCAACACATGCGCCCGCCTCATCTTTTCGACAAGATATGCTACAATTTGCTCACGCGGTCGTGTCGCCTTGCGCGCAAATGTTTCAATCCTGTCACCGCTGGCCTATGTAAGGGGCATGAGCCTGCACCCGACCACACCCGAAAAACTTGCCCGCGCCCGCGCCGATCTGCGGCTTGGCCTGCCGATTGTGCTTTTGGGCAGCGGTCAGGCCATGCTTTGTGCCGCGATAGAAGAACTGTCAGACGGCCGCCTTGCCGCCTTTCGCGCGCTTGGCGATCCCGAACTGGTGCTCACCGCCCGCCGCGCCGAAACGCTGAAAGCCCGTGCCTATGATGGCGATGTTGCCCGCCTGTCGGTGCCGGACGAGGCTGATCTGCGCTGGCTTGTCGCCGTTGCCGATCCGGCGGACGATCTGAATGTCCCAATGAAAGGCCCGCTGGCCAGCCGCCGCGACGGCCCCGCCGATCTGCAGCGCACCGCCCTTGCGCTGGCAAAATCGGCGCAATTGCTGCCTGCCGTGCTGATGGTCAGCATTGCCAACGGCCCCGCCTTGGCCGCCGAACATGCGCTGACCGTGCTGGCGCAACCCGATTGCGCCGATCTGACCCGGCTTGCGCCACTGTCGCCGGTCATCTCGGCCCGCCTGCCGATGGCCGCGGCACAGGCCGGTCGGCTGCACATCTTCCGCCCCGATGATGGCAGCGCCGAACACTACGCCATCGAAATTGGCAGACCAGACCGCGCCAAGCCGGTGCTGGCCCGCCTACATTCGGCCTGTTTCACTGGCGATGTCTTGGGCAGCCTGAAATGCGATTGCGGCCCGCAACTGCACGCCGCTTTGGCGCAGATGGGCAGCGAAGGCTGCGGCGTGCTACTGTATCTGAACCAAGAAGGCCGTGGCATTGGCCTTGCCAACAAGATGCGCGCCTATTCGTTGCAAGATCAAGGCTTTGACACCGTCGAGGCGAACCATCGCCTTGGCTTTGAAGACGATGAACGCGATTTCCGCATTGGTGCGTCAATCCTGCAAACCATGGGGTTTTCAACCGTGCGGCTGCTGACCAACAATCCCAAAAAGCTGAACATGCTGCAGGCTTGTGGTCTGACCGTCACCGAACGCGTGCCGTTGAAAGTCGGCGAAACCGCGCAAAACCGCGCCTATCTGGCCACCAAGGCCGCCAAATCGGGGCATCTGCTGTGAAGCCGCTGGATATCGTCGCAACCCGTTGGGGCGCGCGATTCTTAAACCGTCGCTTCCCCTGTTCCATCGGCCGCGGCGGCATCACCACCGACAAACGCGAAGGCGATGGCGCATCGCCAATCGGCACCCACCGCATCGTTGGTATGCTTTACAACCCAAGCCGATTGTCGGCGCGGCAACTGCCCGGTTGGGCGCTGCCGGTCGGCCCCGCCGATCTGTGGTCGGACGATCCGCGCGACGAAAACTACAACACCCAAGTGCGCGCGCCCCACGGCTTCAGCCACGAAACCCTGACCCGCGCCGACCCGATGTATGATCTGGTGCTGATCACCGATTGGAACTGGCCCTATGCCATTCCCGGCAAAGGCTCGGCGATCTTCATCCACCAATGGCGTCGCCCACGCTACCCCACCGCAGGCTGCGTCGCCTTCACCCGGCACGACCTGCTGTGGATCGCCAACCGCATCCAACCGCAAACCCGCCTGATCATCCGCTAATCCCTTCCCAAAGCGCTTCGGATTGCGTATCCTGCCCCTGCAAACGGGGGAAGACCATGGCAAAAGCACCGACAAAGCCCGACGATCAGATCTTGCAATTGCGCATGGCCCGCTCGGCCCCTGACCTGTGGCCGATGCTAGAGGCGCTGTATGGTGCCCACCCCCGCTATGCCGCCTTCCGCAAAGATCTGGAAAAGGCGCTGAAAGACGCATGGAAAGACCGTCCAGTCGATCTTAAGCTATTGGATTTACATCGTGATCTTGAACCAGATTGGTTTCAGCGCGCCGATATGGCAGGCTATGTTTTCTACATCGACCGCTTTGCTGGCACCCTGACGGCTGTGCTGGATAAGCTGGATTATCTGGAAGAACTGGGCATCAAATACGTCCATTTCATGCCCTGCCTAAAGCCCCGCCCCGGTGATTCCGACGGTGGCTATTCGGTGATGGATTACCGCAGCATCAACCCCGATTATGGCACATTAGACGATTTCAAAGCGGTTTCGGCGCAATTACGGGCGCGCGGCATCTCGCTTTGCATCGACCTTGTGCTGAACCACACCGCCAAAGAACACGAATGGGCGCTGGCCGCCACGCAGGGCGACGCGTGGGCGCAGGGGCTTTATCACATGTTCGACAGCCCCGACTTGCCCGACGCCTATTCCAAGACTCTGGTCGAGGTGTTCCCCGACAATGCACCCGGCAACTTCACCCATTACCCCGCTTTCGGCAAATGGGTCTGGACCACCTTCAACGAACATCAGTGGGATCTGAACTGGGCCAACCCGGATGTTTTCCTTGAAATCACCAAGATCATGCTGCACCTCGCCAACACCGGCGTTGACGTGCTGCGGTTGGATGCGGTGGCCTTCATGTGGAAACGCATGGGCACGCGCTGCCAATCCGAACCCGAAGTGCATATGCTGCTGCAAGCCTTGCGCGCCTGTAGCCGCATCGCCGCGCCGGCCGTGATCCACCTGGAAGAAGCCATCGTCAGCCCGCAAGAAATGCTGCCCTATCTTGGCCGTGGCAAACACGATGGCCGCGAAGGCAACCTTGCCTACCACAACTCGCTGATGGTGCACTTCTGGGGCGCGCTGGCCACCCGTGACACCCGGTTGATGAGCCATGTTCTGGCCACCCACTTCCCCGACCGGCTGACCAACGCCACCTACGCCACCTATATCCGCTGCCACGATGATATCGGCTGGGCCGTCACCGACGAAGACGCGGCGGCGCTGCACATCTCGGGGCCGGCCCATCGCACCTTCTTGTCGGATTTCTACGAAGGCGGCTTCCCCGGCAGCTTCGCCCAAGGCGTGCTGTTTCAGGTCAACGAAGAAACCGGCGACAAGCGGATTTCCGGCAGCTTCGCCTCGCTTGCCGGTCTGGAAAAAGCCCAAGACGACCACGACCGCGAAACGGCGGTGCAGCGTATCCTGATGGGCCACGCCCTTATCGCGGCCTTTGGCGGCATCCCGCTGATCTATATGGGCGACGAACTCGCGATGCTGAACGACTACAGCTATCGCGATCAGCCAGACCACGCGCATGATAGCCGTTGGGTGCATCGCCCGAAAATGGATTGGGCGCTTGCCGCAACCCGCCACTCTGGCAACTCTGCCGCGTCGCATTGCTTCCTTGGCACCCAGCATATTCTGGCCCGCCGCCGCGCCACGCCCGGCCTGCACGCCGCCCACCCCACCAAAATCGTGCAAACTGGTCTGGACCCGGTGTTTGCAGTGCAACGTCAGGCCCCCACCGGGCCAATCCTGTGCTTGTTCAACTTTTCAAACCACTGGCAGCATGTCTCGGGCGCATGGTTGCAGGCGCATGGCGTCACCCATTGGCATGACGAGTTGTCAGACGAGATCGTCACCCTGCACGGCGACCATCTGGCACTGCCGCCCTATGCGCGGGTCTGGCTAACCTAAGCATCAGCCGTAATTCCGCGCCCCGAAAATCGCAGATCCCACCCGCACATGGGTGGCGCCTTCGGCGATCGCGGCCTCAAAATCGCCGCTCATCCCCATCGACAGGCCGATAAGCCCGTTGCGCGCCGCCATGCCCGCCAGCATCTTGAAATGCGGCGTCGACTCTTCGCCTTCGGGCGGAATACACATCAACCCCGCCAACGGCAGGTCCATCGCGCGACAGCTTGCCACGAACGCATCGACGTCATCGGGCAAAACCCCGGCCTTCTGCGGCTCCAGCCCCGTGTTCACCTGCACGAACACCTCGGGCGACGCGCCGCGCCCCTGTGCCAGCTTCGCCAGCTTTTCCGCCAAAGACGCCCGATCCACCGTGTGAATCGCATCAAACAACTCGACCGCCAGCTTTGCCTTGTTGGTCTGCAACGGCCCGATCATATGCACCGCCACCGGCCCGAACTCTGCCCGAAACCCCGGCCACTTCGCCGCCGCCTCTTGCACGTAATTCTCGCCAAACAGCCGATGCCCGGCCGCCAACACTTCGCGCACCCGCGCGTCCGGCTGCACCTTGCTGACCGCGATCAACTGAACCGATCCGGCCTTGCGCCCCGCCGCCGCCTCTGCCGCCGCGATCCGTGCTGTAATGGCTTGCAATGACATGATGCCCCCGTTTTTTCGTCACTTGGCCACAGTGGCACCGAAAAGGAAAGCCCGCCGCCGCTTGATGTGGCAGGGGTCGCCCCGTAGAAAGGGCCAACCAGTCAAAAGGGGCGCTCCATGAGCTTTAACATCGACAAGCTGCTGCGAAGCGCCAAGGCCGAGGTCAAAGCCGGTCGCGCCGCCGCTGCGCGGGTGTCGCTGTTGCAAGCCCTGGATAAATTCCCCGACAACACCCGCCTGCTGACGCAATTGGCCGAGGTGCAGGCCGCCGCCACCGGCCTGCCGCCCCGCCCCTTTGCCGCACCCCATCTACAACATTTCTTGCGCCGCCGCGCCACCGCCGGCTTGCCCGCCGCCATCGAAGAAATGGCCGCCGCCGTACGGTTAAACGCGGGCAACCCTTGGGCGCACGGGGTTCTGGGCGGCGCCTTGATGGAGGCAAATCTGCTGCCCGGCGCCATCCGCCACCTTCGGCTGGCCCTGCGGCTGGACCCAAACTACCGCGAAGCGCGGCTTAACCTTGCCAATGCCCTGCGGCAATCAGGCGATTTTGCTGAAAGCCTTGCGACGCTTGAAACGCTGATCAAACTCCACCCCGATTTCGCGCTGGCACTGCTGCTGCACGCCCGCCTGCTGGCGCAGTTGCAGCGCGACACCGAAGCCGTCGAAAGCTATAGCCGCTATCGCGCCATGGTCCCCGCCGACACCGGCGCCACCATTGATCATGCCGCAAGCCTTGTGATGCTGCACCAGCTTGATCAGGCCGAAGCCCTGCTGCGCGGCGTGCTGCAAACCGCCCCCAACACCGCGCGGGCGCATGGCAACCTGGGCAATATCTTGCTGTCGCGCGGTCAACTGGCCGACGCGGTCGCCGAATTTGAAACCTCGCTGCGGTTGGAACCGCGGGCGACGATCAGCTTTTTCAACCTTGGTCGCGCCAAGGATTTCACCGCCGATGACCCGCTTGTCGCGACGATGGCCGCTTTGGCGGGCGACAGTTCCTTGGACCTTGATGAACAGATCGCGCTGCATTTCGGTCTGGCCAAAGCCTACGAAGACATCGGCGATGCCGACGCCAGCTTTGCGCATCTGCAAACCGGCAACAATTTGCGTGCCCGCCAAACCGGCTACACGCTTGACCGGGATCGCACTGCTTTGGCCGACCTGCTGAACCGCTTTTCTGCCGCCGCCCCTGCCCTTGCCGCCGCCCCACTGCCGCGCCGCCCGGTGTTCGTGCTCGGCATGATGCGCTCTGGCACCACCTTGATGGAGCAGATCCTGTCGTCGCACCCGTTGGTGCATGGCGCGGGCGAATTGGAAACCCTGCCACAGCTTGCCGCAGCCGAAATGGCCAAGACCCCCGGCATGCTGGACGAAGCCGCCCTGCGCCGCATCCGCGACGGCTATCTTGCCACCCTTACCGCCCTGCCGGGCCGCGAACCCGTGGTGATCGACAAACTTCCCGCCAACTTCCGCATGATCGGCCTGATCCGCAAAGCCCTGCCCGAAGCCAAAATCCTGCACATGCGCCGCGATCCTGTCGCGGTGTGCTGGTCGATCTACAAGACCTTGTTTACCAATCTTAGCATCGGCTACGACAACAGCCTTGCCGATACCGCAGGTTACTACGACCTCTATGAAGCCATGATGCAGCAATGGCGCGTCGAATACCCGGATGGCTTCATGGATATCGACTACGAAACCCTCACCCGCGACCCTGAACCGCTGATCCGCGCCGCGCTGGAGTATTGCGATCTGCCGTTCGATCCGGCCTGCCTTCAGCCGCAAAACAACCAACGCTCGGTCCGCACAGCCTCTGTCCGGCAGGTGCGCAGCGGCATCTATCAAGGCAGCAGCGGCAAATGGCGTGCCTTCACCCCGCATCTGGCCCCGCTGCTGGCGCATTTCAACCAAAGCGCCAGCTAACGGTTCGGCTACCTGCTAGCCAAAACTGGCAAAGTCAGCGGCGTTCACGCCACCCACGGCCCGGCCTTCACGGAAAAGCTCTGTTTTCAACGCGGCGTAGTCAAAGCCGATCACCCGGCGCGGCGTGATCCGGTCTATGGGCAGGAAGCTGCGGATAATTCCGCGCGGCAGCTCAAGATTCCAATGCCCGATGGGATGCGGAAAGCAATGTAGCGAAATCATCGCACGGACGTTCACCTCAAGCACATAAGGCACACCGCGCTGGTCAAGCATCACGTCAACCCCAGCCGCAACCAGCCCCATCGCCTTGGTCGCCGCCACGCACAAATCCGCCGCCGCTTTCGAGATGGTGTTTGTTGCGTAATTGCGATCCCCGGCTTCATTCATCAGCGTATCCGCGGCAAGCCCAACGACCTCACCGTGTGCGGGAACACGATCCATACTGTCGTTACGACGTTGCACCACACGTTCCGCCATGGCAAAATCAAGCGGTCGGCTGTTGAAATACGGGTTGCGCAGGCGGCTTTCTGCCTTGGCCTGCATCAACGCCTGAATCGTGGCGCTTCCATCCCCGACAACATGTTGCGGCGTACGAGCAAAAGCACCAATCATCCGATTGCCAGCCACATAGACCCGATACTCGCGCCCGATGATTTGCTGCTCGACAATAAACGTCTCTGACGGACGGCTGACAACATACTCCGCCGCCGCGCGTGGTGTCAGGTTAAGCACCACACCCTTCGCCTGAGATCCTGCAATCGGCTTCACCACAACGCGCCGGATCCCGGCCTTTGCAATTTCCTGTATCGCCATAAGGTGATCAGCCGACGCACCGCCGCCAAACGGGGTGGCCAGTTTGTTGCGATGCAGAATTTTCTTGGTCCGCAACTTGTCACGCGAATTCAAGGCCGCTTCCGGGCTGACCGTGTCGCTTTGACTGCCAACAAAGTAGCGGCGGTGTTGCCCGAAAGAAAGCGATTGAAAAACCGGTCGGTTATACTCGGCGTCGAAAAGCGGATACGTTATCTGTGCATCCTGTTGCGACCGGAAAAACCTGCTTTCGACGCCATCACAAAGCGCTGCCAAAGCCATCAAATAGCTGCCAGCCTCATGGCCACGCAATTGCTTCAGCACGTCAAAGAACACAGGCGCGGTGAAATCCGGGATCGCTTCGGTCAACGCCGCCGATGCAGTGACGGTCGGTTCTTTGTAGTCTGTCAAAATGGTCTCACCCCAACTCTGCTTGATCTTCAGGGCAAAGATAACAGCCCGGCACCTGAACAAAAAAACCGCGAAAGCGTTCAACTCACTGCGTTCGGATACCGCAGCTTGCGCCCAGACTAGCCAAAGCTGGCATATTCAACCGCATCCACGCCGCCTTCGGGTCGGTCGTGGCGGAAAAGCTCCGCCTTCAACGCGGCATAGTCAAACCCAATCACCCGGCGCGGCGTGATGCGGTTTGTCGGCAGGAAATGCCGCAGCAACGCCCGCGGCACATCAAGATTCCAGCGGCCCGCCGGATGCGGAAAGCTCATATTGCCAATCATGGATCGAATATTGGCCTCAAGAATATACGGCTCGCCCCGCTGATCGACAATCAGATCAAACGAGCAAGCCGCCAACCCCAACGCCTGCGCGGCCTTGATGCACAGCTCGATCGCCGCTGCGGGAGCATGCTCCAACCCGCCAGCTATCTCGTCCGACAGATCGGCCTTGGTGCTGGTCATCAACCACACCCGTTCGCCCAGTGCCGGAATCCGATCATAGCTATCGCCATTCAGCAGCAGCGCCATTTCCGCCTGCGCAAAATCTACGTCACGCTGGAAGAAAAACGGGTTGGTCTTGCGGCTATCGCTGCGCAGCTTCAGCAACTGCCGCGTGCTGCGCAGGCCATCCCCCACCACGTTTTGCGGAAACCGTCTGTTTGCAGCCACCGCCTTGGCACCAACCACAAAGATGCGAAACTCACGCCCCACAACATGCTGCTCGACAAGGAATCGCTGTTTCGGGTTTAGCCTGACATGTTCGGCCACCTTAGCGGGCGTCAGGTTAAGCCGCGTATCCTTGCCCAAAGACCCCATTACGGGCTTCACCACCAACCGCGTGATGCCAGCGGCGGCAAAGCGGTGCAGCAGGTCCAGATTATCAATCGAAACCGCGCCCCCGGCAGGGGTGTTCAGCCGCTTCCGGTGCAAAATCTCTTTGCTGCGCAACTTGTCGGTCACCAGCTTTACCGAAGGAACGTTCAGCTTTTCGCTTTGGCTGCTACTGAAAATACAGCGTTTACGTCCGTCGGACACTTCAAAGAAATTGGCTTCTTTCGTGGCCAACCCCATCACCGGGCTGTGAAAGCGCGCCTCGCGCTGGCTGCGAAAGAATCGCATGTCATAGCCATCACTCAGCGCTGCCATCGCCATCAAAAAGCTGGTGGTTTCGTGGCTCCGCAGTGGGCTGAACTGTTTGAAAAACCAAGGCGCAGTATAATCGGGGTCAAAAGACGGCCAGTTCAACACGCTTTGATCTAAAACATCGGTAGAATTCATAATTGCCGCGCAACCCTGCGTTTGGTGCAAGTGCAGCGGCTATCATTGCGGACGTTAACCAAACATCAGCCGAACGCATAGCCCGGGTCGGCATTGGAATAGCCCTTGGGCATCCTTCTATCGGTCGGCGCAAAACCGGCCGACACCCGCCGCAAAAACAAAAAGAGCGGGCACAAGGCCCGCTCTTTCCGTATCGATGATCCTAAGATCAGAACGACATCTTCACGCCGAGGTCCATAACGGTGTCCGAGCCTTGCTCTTTGGCAACACCGCCAACAACCGAAGCGCCGCCGCCCAGGTCGTACGAAGCGCCGAGGCCGTAAGCAGACGAGTTATCGAAGCCATGGTCGGTGTAGAACGCGGTCACGTTTGCGCCCGAAATTGCGTAGTCAACCGACAGAGCGTAAGCGGTGTCCGGGGTGAAATCGCCGTTAACGATTTTAGCTTTGACGGTTGCGCCCGAGAACGTTGCCGAACCCAAAGCCGAGATTTCCGAGCCGGAATTGTTGTCTTCGTAACCCAGAGCAACGCTGTAAGCGTCGGTCGAGTACTTCACAGCTGCCGAGATGAAGTCTTCGGTTGCGTTTGCTTGGCCCAGGCCCAGAGCGAAGGTCAGAGCGCCAGCCGAGTACTCGTATTGAGCGCCGGTGGTGTCTTTAGCAGCCCAACCGATTTCGTTCATCGAACCCAGCGAGGTGTAGCCAACGCCCGAAACCTGGCCAACCAGCGAGTCAGCAGCGTTGCCGGTGTCGCCCATGGTCAACTTGCCGAAAGCGCCCGAGATGTACACGGTCGAATCGCCGTTTGCGGTGTTGCCAACGCCCGACTGGTCGTTGCGGACCGAAGCGCCGAAGGTCAGGCCGCCATCGGTTTCACCCGAAGCGGTGAAGATCACGCGGAAACGCGACGAGAACTGTGCGTCGCCCGAAATGGTGTCGGTGGTGACGCCCATACGAGCGGTGCCGGTCACAGCGACTTCAGCAGCAGCGAAGCCAGCGGTCGAAGCCAACAGCGTGGTAGCAAGAAGAATCTTTTTCATAGGTTTCCCTCGTTGTATCTAAGGTGCTGCCCAATTCAGGGGAATCCGAATTGGGTATGGATGCTTTCTCACCCGCGGGCCTTCAGATTGCAACGCCAACCCGCGCGACTTGGGGAAACACGGCGGCGCTGGTGCAGTCTTGCCACAGTGTTAACGCAGCCCCGCGCCCAGAACCCGCCCAAAAGTCACTCCTTATATATAGGGCAAAAAGCCTTGGCACTGCCGGACCTCTCGGCTAGACAGATTTCAAGCCAATTTGGGCACCAAGCCTGCTCGGGGGAACGGATGCATCTTACTCGTCTGTCGCGAATCGTAATTGTGTCGGCATTGACGCTTGGCCTTTCCGGCTGTGGCGGCGGCGACAGCGGGCTGTTTTCGCGCAAATCCGGCACCTCAACCACCGATGCCAAGTTGGCAGGCCGCGCCGCAACAGAAGAGCAGGCGGCGGCTTTGGCCAAGGCCAAAGGTGAAGACAAGCCCACCACCACGATCTGGAGCCTGTTCGGCCAGCGCGACAACCCCAACACCACGGTCGAGGTGAACAAGTATCTGTGGAAGGCCAGCCTTGATGTGCTGAATTTCCTGCCCATCGAATCGGTTGACCCCTTCACCGGCGTCATTGTCACCGGCTACGGCACGCCTCCGGGCGGCGGTCGCGCCTATCGCGCCACCATCTATGTGCAAGACCCGGCGTTGGATGCCCGCAGCCTGAAGATCGCGATGCAGGGCAAAGGCGGCGGCGCGGTGTCGCCCGAAACCATCCGCGCTGTCGAAGATGCCATCCTGACCCGCGCGCGTCAGTTGCGCATTCAAGACACCAAACTCTAAGCAAACTTCAACCGCTACTGGACCTTGCCCCCCTTGGCGGTGTAATCCCGCCAAGGAATTTGCTTAGGGGCCAGTCATGTCGCGCTACGAACCCAAAACCATCGAACCGAAATGGCAGGCCGCTTGGGATCAGGCCGAGGCGTTCACCGCCCGCCGTGACCCCGCGAAGCCCAAGTATTATGTGTTGGAAATGTTCCCCTACCCATCGGGGCGTATCCACATGGGCCATGTGCGCAACTACACCATGGGCGACGTGGTGGCCCGCTATAAATCCGCGCAGGGTTTTTCGGTGCTGCACCCGATGGGCTGGGACGCCTTTGGGATGCCCGCCGAAAACGCCGCGATGGAACGCGGTGGCCACCCGAAAACCTGGACCTATGGCAACATCGCCGACATGCGCGCGCAGATGAAACCGCTGGGCCTGTCCATCGACTGGAGCCGCGAATTCGCCACCTGCGACCCCGAATACTACGGCCAGCAGCAAGCGATGTTCATCGACATGATGGCAAAGGGCTTGGTTTACCGCAAAAACGCCGTGGTCAACTGGGATCCGGTCGACATGACGGTTCTGGCCAACGAACAGGTGATCGACGGGCGCGGCTGGCGGTCAAACGCTCAGGTTGAACGCCGCGAACTGACGCAGTGGTTCTTCAAAATCTCTGACTACTCGGGCGAACTTCTGTCTGCCTTGGACGGCCTGTCGAACTGGCCGGAAAAGGTGCGCCTGATGCAGGCCAACTGGATCGGCAAGTCGCGCGGCCTGCAATTTGCCTTCTCGACCGCCAACGCCCCCGAAGGCTTTGACCGGATCGAGGTTTACACCACCCGCCCCGATACCCTGATGGGCGCGTCCTTTGCCGCGATCGCAGCCGATCACCCGCTCGCCAAGCACCTTGAGCGCCACGATCCGAAAATCGCCGCCTTCGTTGCCGAATGTCGCAAGGGCGGCACCACCGCCGAAGCCTTAGAAACCGCCGAGAAAATCGGCATGGATACCGGCATCCGCGTTCGCCACCCGCTGAACGATGCGTGGGAACTGCCGGTCTATATCGCCAACTTCATCTTGATGGATTACGGCACCGGCGCGATTTTCGGCTGCCCGGCGCATGACCAGCGTGACTTGGACTTCGCGCGCAAATACGGACTACCAGTGAAAGTAGTTTTCACGGGAATCTTAGCGACCTTAGAAAATCCCGCTGGAGGTCAAATCTACACGAATCCCAATCCAGCTGGCGGTCGACCGGTTACTGTGGACCCCGAGAAAGGCGATGCAGCTTTTGTCCCCTTGAAATCCGAACCCGTTCGCTATGTGCTCGGCTTTGCCGGTGCCGAGGTGCAGACAGGCGAAGACGCCATCAACGCCGCCATCGCGCATTGCGAAGCCAATGGCGTCGGTCGTGGCGTCACCAACTACCGCCTGCGCGATTGGGGCATCTCGCGGCAACGCTATTGGGGCTGCCCGATTCCGGTGATCCATTGCGCCACCTGTGGCGTGGTGCCGGAAAAGAAAGAAAACTTGCCGGTCAAACTGCCCGATGATGTCACCTTCGACATCCCCGGCAACCCGTTGGATCGTCACCCGACCTGGCGCGATTGCACCTGCCCGACCTGCGGCGCCCCGGCGCGGCGTGAAACCGACACGATGGACACCTTTGTCGATTCGTCTTGGTATTACGCCCGCTTCACCAGCCCGCGCGCCAACACGCCCACCAATGCCGAAGACGCCGATTACTGGATGAACGTCGACCAATACATCGGCGGCATCGAACATGCGATTCTGCACTTGCTGTATTCGCGCTTCTTCGCCCGCGCGATGCACGCCACCGGCCATCTGCCCGCCAAGGCGATCGAACCGTTCAACGCTCTGTTCACCCAAGGCATGGTCACGCACGAAATCTACAAGACCACCGACGCCAACGGTCGGCCCGTGTATCACCTGCCCGAAGACGTGGTTGACGGCAAACTTGCCGACGGCACGGCGGTCGACATCATCCCATCGGCGAAAATGTCGAAGTCGAAGAAGAACGTCGTCGACCCGATGAACATCATCGAAGCCTTCGGGGCGGATACCGCACGCTGGTTCGTGATGTCCGACAGCCCGCCCGAACGCGATGTGGAATGGACAGCATCCGGTGCCGAAGCCACCTTCAAGCACCTGAACCGCGTCTGGACGATCTGCGCCCGTATCGGCGAAATGCCTGCCGATCATGTCGGCGAAGGCGACGACGACTTGGCGCGCGCCACCGCCCGCGCCGTGCATGATGTCACCTTCAGCATCGAAAACTTTGCCTTCAACAAGGCCATCGCCACGCTTTACGGCTTCACCAACACGCTGGCCAAGGCCAACGCCTCGACCGGCGCGATGAAAGCCGCGATCCGCACCTTGGCGCAGCTGATGTCGCCGATGACGCCGCATATCGCCGAATCGATCTGGACCTATCAGGGCGGCGCGGGGCTTTGCACCCAAGCGCCTTGGCCCAAGGCTGATCCGGCGCTGCTGGTCGACGACACCGTCATTCTGCCGATCCAGATCAACGGCAAGCGGCGGGCTGAAATCAGCGTGGCAAAAGACATGCCTGCATCCGAGATTGAAAAGATCGCGCTGGCCGACGAAGATGTTATCAAATTCCTCGCCGGTGCGCCGGTAAAGAAGATCATCGTCGTGCCGGGGCGCATCATCAATGTCGTCATTTAACCGCCGAAGCCTGATTCTGATGCCGCTGGCGCTTGCCGCCTGCGGCTTTCAACCCGCCTATGCACCCGGCGGCCCCGCTGCCGGGATCAGCGGCACCATCCGCGTCGCCGACCCAACCGACAAGAACGGTTTCGATCTGGTCGAACGGCTGGAAGAACGCCTTGGCCGCCCCAGCGCGATCAAGTTCGACCTGACCTACAGCATCAAGACCAACGCCACCGGCGTCGCCATCACCCCCGACAACGCCATCACCCGCTATAACCTGAATGGCGCAATCGACTGGGCGCTGATCGACCGCAGCTCTGGCGTGAGCCTGGGCGGTGGCGCGGTGAAAAGCTTCACCTCTTACTCCGCCACCGGCTCTACCGTGGCCGGGCTGGCCGCGCAGGAAGACGCCTCGCGGCGGCTGATGCGGCTGTTGGCCGATCAAATCGTCACGCGCCTGCTGGCCACCTCGGCCCACTGGAACTCATGAAACTCGCCGGGGCAGAGGCCAGCCGCTTTCTTGCCAAACCAGACCCAAACCGCGCCGGGCTGCTGATTTTCGGCGCCGATACCATGCGCGTGGCGCTTAAGCGCCAAGAGGCGATTCTGGCGCTGATCGGCCCCGAAGGCGAAGCCGAAATGCGGCTGACCCGTATTCAGGCCGCCGATCTGCGCAAAGATGCCGCGCTGCTGAATGATGCCACCCGCGCCGTCGGCTTCTTCCCCGGCCCGCGCGTCGCCTTTGTCGAAGACGCCACCGACGGGCTGTCCGCAACGCTAGAGGCCGCGTTGAAAGACTGGCGTCCGGGCGATGCGCAAATCGTGGTGACCGCAGCGAACCTGACCGGCAAATCGACGCTGAAAAATCTGTTCGAAAAGCACCTGAACGCGACCGCCATCGCGCTTTACGACAACCCGCCCAACCGCGAAGAAATTGAATCCGAACTGGCCAAGGCCGGTCTGCGGCAAATCCCGCCCGCCGCGATGTCAGATCTGACCACCCTTGCCCGCGCGCTTGACCCCGGCGATTTTCGCCAAACGCTGGAAAAGATCGCGCTTTACAAGTTCAACGATCCGACCCCGCTGACCGTCGACGAAATCCACGCGCTTGCCCCCGCCACCATCGAAGCCGAAGTCGATGATCTGATCAACGCCGTCGCCGATCAAAACGCCCAAGCCATCGGCCCGCTGATGCGCCGGTTGGAAGGTCAGGGCATCTTGCCGGTCACGCTTTGCATCGGCGCGCTGCGTCACTTCCGCGCGCTGCATCTCGCGGCGTCTGATCCCGGCGGTGTGTCGTCCGGCATCATGAAAACCCGCGCCTTCGGCCCCCGCAAAGACGCGATGCAGCGGCAAGCCAGCAATTGGGGCATGCACAAACTGGAAGACGCGCTTGGCTTGTTGATCGAAACCGACCTCACGCTCCGCTCCTCCTCCCGCGCCCCCGCCATGGCCGTCATGGAACGCGCGCTGATCCGTCTGGCGATGCTACGCCGCTAGGCACCAGCGCGCCGCAACTTGCCCCGCAACAACACTGCTGCGAAAAGCTGGCAAAAGCCAGCACAGTGCGGGCTGCCGGCAGCAACTAAGCGGGAGGTTGTACGCCTTTCACACAGATACGCCGCGGCGATCTGCCCGAACAGCATCGCACCCAGACGATGGCCCAACAACCAACCACTCCCATCTATCCAATTGATACCTTATAATTTCTCAATACCGTGTCACTGACCGCTCGCGCGTTCTGCAAACACCAACAAGCCCTGCACATCGCAACACGCGTAGAAAAATATGCACCAAACGTCGCAGCCCCATCCGCACCAATCAGGTTGCACTCAACCAAAACCCGCCTAACCGGCCCGCTGAAACAGCGCAGCCGCTGCCAGCGCATTAAAGATCCATCCGCCGCTCTGCCTCGGCGCTATCGACCACAATCTCATCCTCAGCACGCATCAGCTTGGGCGGTGTATCTTGCCGCGCAGCGTGCAACCGCACCTAAACTCCGTCAAGCAGAACGCTCCCCCTTGATCATGCAAGCTGCCAGCAGCAACTCAACCGGATGAAACGCATCCCGCCGCCCAGCCCCACTTCTGCCCGCCCCACCCCCGTACCCCCATCGCCCAATATCAACCCTCCGGGCGCACCGACTATAGCTTGACCTGCCGCAGCCCACCTGTTCAACAAGGC
>Ga0228702_1000477_pt1 | contig 31095 bp, 29 predicted proteins | sample McNCre217_Aug_MG_2_FD_178018 | JGI IMG/M metagenome (GOLD analysis project Ga0228702, IMG submission 178018) | Freshwater microbial communities from McNutts Creek, Athens, Georgia, United States - 20-17_Aug_MG | ecosystem: Environmental > Aquatic > Freshwater > Creek | place: USA: Georgia...
TTTCGTGGCGGCCGCCATGGGGCAAGTCGAGGCATTGAAGCACCTCGAGCAAGCCGGGCTGGACCCGAAGGAGCCCGCCCAGGACGGCACGACGACCCTGATGGTCGCGGCCGAATGCGGCCGCATGGACATGCTGGACTACTTGGTGAAAACCGGGCTGGATCCACGCTCGCACGACCGCGGCGGCCTGACCGCGATCGAGCGCGCCCGCCGGGGCGGCAAGCCTGAGGCCGCCGCCTGGCTTGAGCGCAAGGTGATCGACAAAGAAGTCGAGGAGGCGATGTCCTCTCGCCGCCAACTGACGGCGCCCTTTGCCCGAGCCCGCTCTTTGTGAACCGGGAACGCGCCATGAACCCATCCACCCCTTCGCTTCAACAGCACACGGCCGCAAGCCTCGAGGCCATGGTGGCCGAAGGCGCATACGGCAAGGCCGGCGCCGAGCTGGGCCTGTCGCCTTCGGCCTTGCGCTGGGCGGCGCGCATCCTCGAAGAGGGATGGCGCGCGCAGCGCGGGCACACGACGCACAAAGACTGCGCCTCGCTCAAAGACTTCGCCTGCGACCTTGCGAACCGGCTCGCGATGTCCTCGTGGCAGCCGGTGAACTACCACGGGCTCCAGCCCGAGGACATCCAAAGCGCAGGCGACCTGGACATGGCCTTGGCCTTGGTCGCGCGCGCCGGCCGCGATGCGAAATGGTATCGGCAAGGGTCCAAGGACTACGACTTCATCTACGCGCTGCTTCAATGCGTCCTCGAGCGCGGGCGAGGCCACGTGGGGCGTCGCGTCCGCGGCCCGGCGACGACCGCCGCCATCAAATGGGTCTTCGATGTCGATTTCGAACTCCAGCGGCACGGAGCAGCCATCCAAGACCTCTACGAGGCGCTGCCCGCGCGGCTTGAACGAGCCAAGCTCGCCGTCCACCTGGGCTCCCAGCCGCGCGCCGCGCGCCGCAGATCGAGCCTATAAAGCCAAGGAGCGACCATGGGGCGCCTAACGCCATTGAACGACGACCAGATTGATGAGCTCTGCGACGGGCCGCTCTTTGGCGACCACGCATACAGCTACGACATCGGACCGGAGGCGGCCCGAGCCGCCATCACGGCACTCGACGAGGGATACCTCGCGCAGAGGTCCCAGCCGAGCTTTTCCGGCTATGTCGGCCACTTGGCCTTTGAATTGGCGAAAGAGCGGCTGGGGCGCGACCAAGAGCTTCGCGACGAGGGGCGGGGATCCGACCCTGAAGCCATCGACACGCGCCTTGCGCAACTGCTGATTGCCGCGCATCCAGACACGGAGGTAGTCGAGCCCTACTTTTTGGCCGCCGTCCACCGATCGATCGTCGGCGACAACCCGGGCGCGGCCAGGCTTCCGACCGTCGTCGCCTTGGAGCCTTTCGCCGACGAGGTGGAGCGCCACGGCAACAGCATGGCGGCGCTTTTTGCCTCCGCCGAACTCATCGACGCTCGACTGGCGGCCGAGGCGCCGTTCGGAGCTTCGAAGGCTGTCTGAAACACGCCCAACAGTCGGAAAACGCCCCGCCGGGCGGTCGTTATCCGACCTTGCGTCGGCTCGCGATCCGTGGGATACCTATGCCCATAGGAGGCCCCATGTCCACCGCAGACACGCCGCGCGCGGCACGCAACTCTTTGTCGCAGACTCAAATCGAGCTTTTCGCGAGCCGTTGCGGCCTGCTTGACGGCGAGGCCCCGCTGCGCGCGCTCTTCCAAAACGCCGGGAGCGACTTCGACCCCAAGCCCGCGGCGATCGCCGCGCTGATGGCCTCGATCCACGCCGGCCACGCCCGCACCTTCGCCTACGCATTGAGCTTGGGGCACGCCGACCGGGACGACCTGCAAGCCGCGATGAACTTGGCGGTCGATTTGAACCAGATCGCCTTCGCGGAGGAGATCGACGAGCGGATCCGCTCGATGGAGGAGAGCGCCTGGTTTGAGGCGCACATCGCCAAGCCGAACCCGCCGAACATAAAGAAAATGACGCGCCCGGAAGGGTCGCGCCTATGAAAAGCCCAAAACAAAAAGAGGAGACACCCCGCCATGAGCTTGCTTGAACCGATTGACAACGAGGGCCGCATCTTCGTCGCTTTTCCCTTCGAGGCAAAAGACGACTTCCGCGCCAATTTTTCGAAGGCGCGCTGGCATCCTGAGAAGAAGATGTGGAGCGTGGCGCCGGAGTCGCGCGAGCGCTTGGAGCAGTGGTGCGGCGCGGTCAAAGAGGCCAGGGCGGCGGCGGACTCGCCCGACGCGCGCGAGGCGTTGATGACCCAACAAGAGATCGAACGCACCCAAGCCGCGCTGGCCCGCGGCGAAATCGTCCGAGGGGAACTCGCCAAGGAGCGGCAGGACATCGAGAAGCTCAAGGGGACGCTTGAAAAGACCAAGCGCGCCTTGGCCTTGATGCGCGACTACATCGACAGCGAGCGCGCGACCGTCGAGGTCGAGCGCCGCGAACAGCAAGCCCGGCAGCAAGAGATCCAAGACGCGCTCGCGGGCCTGGTGGACTACCAAGCCCTCGAGGCGGCGCACGGCACGATGAAGCGCTTCGACCACTCCATCGCCCGGCCGGACATCCAGGCGTGGGAGGCCGCGCAGCTTGAAATCATCGACGCGCGAAACACGCTGCGCAACGCGAACTTGACCCTCGAGGCGTTGGAATACCTCTCGGAAGTCAAACAGGGGCGCGACCTCGTGCGCCAGATCATGCCCGGCGCTTGGTATGCGATCACCAAGCTCAAAGCCTAAAAGGAGAAGAAAGAAAATGAACGCAAAACCCACCCAACACGACGGCGCCCAGGAGGGCGCAGACTCCAAGATCGACAAGCGCGTCAAATACGACCAGAAGCGCGCCGAGCGCGACTTCCTGCTTGCGATCTACATGCCGAAGGGCTGGAAGCAGCCGTTGCTTGGGGTCGCGATCCGCGACCTCTGCAAAGCCCTCATGGAGCGCCAGGCGCGCGAGGGCAGGGGACGGCGCAAGCTCAAGACGCTCATCGACGAGCTCGCCGACAAGATCCGCAACGGCCATTGAGAAGGCCTTGCCCAATCCAAGCCCGCCTCGCGCGGGCTTTTCTGCTTGAGATCGCGCAGCTCTTTGAACGTCGCCAAAAACATGCGGCGCATTGTTTGCCGACCATTGATTTTTAGAGTTTTAAATGCGGGTTTCAGACGGGCGGCGTGGACTTGCGCTCCCGCATTTGAAAAGATTGGAGGCAGGAAGCCAAGCCACACGCGAGGCGCCAGCGCGTAGCCGCCAGCCCAGCGCGCTCCCACGACAACAACAACAACAATAGGGAGTTCACATGCACTACGAAATGGCAATACTCGGCTGGATGGCCGCATCCTTTATCGGCGCGTGTTTCGCGATGAAATCGGTTCACCGATTGCGCGTGTTCGGCATCCTCGGCAACTTTTCATTTCTCGCATACGCGCTGGTCGGAATGTCCAACGGCATGCTTGAACAAGTCCTGCCAATCTTCACACTGCATATCATCAGCCTGCCGCTGAACGTCTACCACTTGCGGCGCCTGCGCCAGGGCGAGACCGTGGTGCAAGACGAGTGGCGCGCGCTTCGCGAGGCGGTGGCGGCCAAAGATGTCGTGATGGCCCACGACATCCTCGTCGAACTCAAGGAAATCTTCGACGCGCAGATCGCCGCGGACAACCAACGCGGCGACGCCGAGTTCGACAAGTCCATGGCGTTCGACAATGGAAAGGAGGCTCGGGAAACTGCTTAACAGACACCGTCGCGTTTCGACAATGAGGGCCTTCGGGCCCTCGCTTTTCGGAGCCTCGGCGCGCGACAAATGGTCGCTTTTTCGCATTTAAAAATCGCTATACGCCTTGACTTCCCCTCTCGTTTTGAGAAGGTATGCATGGAGGCCAAGCGGCGGACGCAGGCCAAGTTTGAAGGCCCTAAAAATTGAGAGGCACACATGGCGCACACGGCACACACGGCGGCGCTCTTTGACGCAGCTTGCAAGCGCGACATGGCGCGGGTCCTGGCCGCTCTTCGAGACGGGGCCGAAATCAACGCCCGCGACTCCAACGGGCACACTCCTTTGATGATCGCGACTTACAACTCTCGCGATCCTTCCTGGCCCCTCGACAACCCCGAGCTCGACGCCACGGTGGCGTCGATCGCTGGCGCCTTGATCGCCGCGGGAGCCGAAGTCAACGCCGCTGGCCCCGAGGGCGAGACGGCGCTGGTGCGGGCTGTGATGATGCGCCGGGCCGATGCCGTGAGCGTGCTTTTGGCGGCCGGGGCCGACGATCACGCTACCTGCGAGGGCGCGCTCGGCATGAGCGCGCGCGAGTTGGCGCAACATGAAGGGCACGAGGCCACGCTGGAGGCGTTTGGGCGCCTCGACCTCAAGCGCGAGCTGCAAGCCACGCTGCGGGCCGGCGCCGAAGCGCCGGAGCCGCGCAGGCGCGCCCGAGCACTTTGAACGGCGAGTCGCCAATCCCACAAATCAGCCGGCGCTATCCTTCCCCGCCCTGACAGCCACCAAGCCCGGATCGCGGGCGATTGACCGCGCCCTTTAGCCGCAAATCCGCATCGGTAAATCGAACGAAGCGCTGGCTGAGCGCGCGCCAAAGGCACGCCTTTTCGCACCGGAAAAGCCGCGGCAAATAGCCGCATTTAAAACTCGCTAAATCCGACAGGCGGGGCCCATTTCGCTTGCGCTGGAGGGGGCATTTTGCGAAGCTGAAAGTGTAGTAGCAAGACCCAAGCATCCAGCCACCGAGGACCCACCATGCGCACTCTCTTGAACATCTTCCAAACCCTAAACCTCTTTGAAAGCCGCGAGGCCTATATCGCCCGCAAATGCGATGAAGCCGAGCGCTCCTCGCGCGAAACCGCGGTGCGGATCCGCTTGGCCCGCGCCCGCGCCGTGTTGAAAGCCACCGACCGCAGACTCGAACAAAACCACCTCTACCGCCTCGCGCGCGCCTAAAACTAAAACCTTCCAAAAAGAAAAATCACAAGGAGAACAACATGCTCGGAGAACTTCACATCGCCCTCTGGCTCGCCAAATTGCTCGAATCCGACGACGGAAGCTCCACGCCGATCGCGGTGGCGATGATCGTCGCCTCGGCTGCGTTCGCCCCGTTCGGAGGGACCCACGCCGTGATCGACAAGCTCCACGCCCAGGTGTCGGTGGCGGCTGACAAGATCGCCCACCAGGCGCCGTCCTTCGCCGAGCGAAGCCAGGTTGCCCAGCCGAAATAGATCCAAGGAGGGCTGAAACAGGTTTGCGAAGTCCGCCCAAAACACTCCCCATGGAGGTTCAAGTGTCAGACCAAAAAAGAGAGGTCCTCAACCGCGCCCTTTGGAGGGCTTGCGAGGCCTCCGACCTCGCCGCGGTGAAAAAGGCGATAGCCCAGGGGGCCGACGTAAATTGCTTCAACGCCGACCCCTCGGACATGGAACGGGCAGGCTTCACGCCCCTTCACATTGCCTGGGATCCCGCCGTCGCGGAGGCGCTGATCCAGGCCGGAGCCGACGCTTCCGACGAGGCGGACTTTGGGATCCAACCGATCCACACTTGCCGGGACGCCGCCGTCGCAAAAATCCTGATCGCCGCCGGAGCGGACCCCAACGCCCGGGACGACTACGGCAGAACGGCGGCCCACCGCGGGCCGCTCGGCCTCGACGCGCTGCGAGCGCTGATCGAAGCCGGAGCGGATCCGAACGCACGGGACAAAAACGGCAGAACGCCGCTGCACTGCGCCGAGGCTCCATCGGCCATCGATCTTCTAATCCAGGCCGGAGCCGATCCGAACGCTCGGGACAAATACGGCGGAACGCCACTGCACTGGCCCATCAACGCATCGCGCGCGTCGCGCCTCATCGAGCTAGGCGCCGACCCGAAACTTGGCGACAACATGGGCTGCACGCCTCTCCACTTGGCGCTGTTCGAAGACGTGGCTCGGGCGCTGATCCAAGGGGGAGCGGACTTGGATGCTCGGGACAAGAACGGCGAAACGCCGCTGGAGGCCGCCAGAAGCAAAAAATGCTATGAAGTGGCCGACGCGATCCTCCAACGACTCGCCTCGCTCGAGAGCGACGACATCGCCTCCGCCTTGGGACACGCAGGGTCGAACGGCAAATCCCGGTCGCTCTGAACATCGCGACCCAATCTTCGAGCCAAGCGCTCTGCGCCGCTTCCAAAATCTCCCTCCGGCCAAGCCCGAGGCTGGCCGAAACCTGCCGGCCTCCAGTCCTGGGCCCCTCGGGCCAGGACCCGCGCCACGTGGCGCGAAGGCATCCCAAAAAGCCCAGCCCCGCGCAGCGGACGGCCGCCCTGAAAATGCCCCGAGCCCGCCCCTAGGGTCAACACTGCGGGCCTGCCTTTGGCGCGGCGGCGCAGCCCCGAAAACACAAAGAAAAAAGGCCCGCAATCGCGGGCCTCGTTTTCAAAAAAAATGCGATCACTCGTCGTCGGATCCGTCCGCGGTCTTGAGCGTGTTGTATCCACACTCGCGCCATGCCTTCACGAACGGCCCGCGCTTGACGTCTGGAGCGACCTTCACCAAAAGCTCGTAGGCCTTGTCAACGCCGCCGACCTTCGACACGAAATCCTTGATGATTTCGGCGACCTCGGGATCCTTCAAAAGATTGACGATCCGCTGCTCCTTGCTGTCCTTTTCTTCGACGGCCGCGCGCAAAGACTTTGCGAACGCCGAGACCTCGTTGAGCTTGACGCGCGGGCGCGAAGCGCCCGACGCCCTGGCCTTGCGCTTGGGCTCGGCGGCTTGCTCTTTCTCGACCTGCTCCGCGGGAGCTTGCTTGGCCTCTTGGGCCTTCTTGACGCCCAAAACCTTGCGCCCGGCTCCTTCCGGCTTGCCTTCAAGAATATCCCGAAGTCCCGGATCAATCGTGTCTAAATCGCTCATAAATCCTCCTTGTAGTTGTAGTTGTTGGCGATGTGGACTATGACAAAAACACGTAGGCCAGAAAACCTAAAAAAGCCAGTGCGGCTGCCGCTTCTATAGTCTGATACCTATCAAAGCGCTTTTGATATCCGTCGTCAAGCGCCGGCGGAAACTGCCTCTCGCTCTCCTCCGCCAAAACTGCCAAATCCCGTGCCAGGCTCTCTTTAAATCTCTCCGTGATGATCGCGCGCTCTCGAGCGCTTAACATCGGGCGTTTCTCTTGTAGTTCTTGTATTTTGTCCTGCATATCTCCTCCTCGAGTTGGCTACTGAACACACCCTACCGCGCCTTGAAACCCCAACGCTCGCCGCTCGTCGGAAATAGCAAACCTTTTTCGCGGCGCCTCAAAAATCGACGCCAAAAGCGCCGCGCCGCGTTCTCAAAATATGCGGCGTCTCTCCACGAAAAATAGGCGCGCTCTCGCGACGATCTGTAGCTTGCCGGCTTCACGCCGGCTCTCCGCCGCGGCCCAAACATCGTCGAACGGCGATGGGCCGCGGCGGCCGAAAAAATTGCCGCATCCGCCATAGCCAAAAAAGCAAATGGCGCCCGCAGTCCTGCCCCAAGGGCGCGGGCTCGACAGAAAAAACCTCGAAATCGGCCCTCGATGGCTCGCATGGGGCACACCCCTTCAAGGCGTCAAACGCCGGCCTTGCTGGCCTAAAAATCCGGGCAGGTCGCCAAATCAAAGGCCATCGACGATTGCTCGTAGGCTTGCTCGAAAAAATCTCGAAAACATCTCGGCGGATTGCTCGAAATCGAAACGATGTCAAACGCAAAAATCAGCGCCTCGCTTCCCCCAAAAATGCCCGGCTAAAAAAGCGAACTTCGCGCGCGCGCCTCGCCAAACAATCGCCAGCCTCCAAGTCAAAAAAATAGCCAGGGCGGGCGCTCCGGCTCCGCGCGTTTTGACCCTCGAGGCGCGGTTCCGCCGCTCCGAAACCGAGGCGGCAAGTCCTCGGAACATCACCCCCGCATCGCCCCGCAAATGCCCCTCGGGCGCGGGTCGTCGGTGTCGAACTGGGGCTCGGCTGATGAAACATAAAGGCGACAAGTCAAACGGCAACAAGCCGGCCCACCACCCTTGCTACAAGCCTTGCTATCGCCCCAAAAACAGGGGGGCATTCGTAGGTTCCAAAGCCCATTGATATAGGCGCCGCCCCAGTGAAAACATCGCGATTGCTATACATCAAACCGTAGGTTGCCCCACCTCAACAGGATGCGAAATGTCGAGAAATGTCGAGAGATGTAGCAATCGGACGCAAACGGATGCGAGAGGTCGAAAACGGACGCAAGGGGATGCGATTTGAAACCCAAAGCCGGCCCAAAAAAGCCTAAACAGCCTGCCTATAAATATCGCAATGTCAAACGGCAAATCCCGGCGCGGGCGGAGCCAAACAAAGGCAGTCTCCATAGTAAAAAACGGCCTGCTATTTAGGGGTAAATCGGAGCGTTTTCGGCGTTGTATCGGTGGGCTATATCCCTGTATTGCCTCGCCTAAAAGAGGGGGGAAAACTGGAGGAAGGAGGCGGGAAGGGAGGCGGGATAAAGCCTTGGAGCAGCCGCTTTATAAAACCTGGAGGCAGAAGCTCTCTAGGTGGGCCGCCCCGTTCGGGTCGGCTGGAAAAAAAAACTGTAAAAACCCTGGAGGAAACCGCCTTTAAATCCGCCGTCTCCATCCCGCTTTATGGCGGGCCGTCGTGGCGGTTTTAAAGGCCCAGAGACAGTTCAAAAGCCTGGAAAAACTAACAGACAGTCGCTGATACTTGATTTTAGGGCCACAAAAAATGCCAAAAAATAGCTGCGTCAATACCTTCTAAATAGCCTTCTCCGAGGGAAAACATTTATTTCTATTTTTCAGAACAAAAATACTTGACTTCAGTTTTTCCTGGAGAGATGGTAGTTCCAGAAAAACCAAGGAGGTCGCGATGGACGCGAACAATAACAAAAACAACGACGCGCCAAAAAAGCGGGGCCGCCCAGCCAAGGCGGCTTTCGGGCAGACCGAAAAAGAAAAGACCGCGCGCCGTGGACGGCCAACCATCAAATCAGAAGATGGGAAAAACACCGACCTGATCAAGATCAGGATCCCCGCCGCTGAAAAGGCAGCCTTCCAAGCTGAAGCAGATCGTCTCGGGATCACGCTCACAGACCTGTTGAGCATCCGCATCGGCGCGACATCCGGCGTCACGGCTGCCATGTCGGAAATCGAAAAGATGCGCGCGCGCATCGACAAGACCGCCGAAGAGTTCTCGAGCGTTCAGCCGCAAATCACAGACGTCTGGTTTGGTATGCAGGAGATGCGCGCAGACATCGAGAACTACCGCATGAAGGACAGGACGGTGGCGCTGTTGAGCAACCGGATGACGGATGTTTCGATGTGGCGCAAAGAGCTCACAGACATCCTTGAGCGCTTGGAAGCGGTCGAAAAAAAGCTTGAGTTGCCGGCGCTCGCGGTGGCGCATCAGATCGAGCGCCTGGCCGACGGGCTGGAAATGTTGATGCGCGCGGGAGGCTGAAATGACTGTCTCCATCGCGATCGTCCGCAACCCTGACTACTACCAAGACGACATCCCCGACGCGATCGAATACTACTCCGATCGCGCAGGCGCGGAAGCCAAAGCCAAGCCGGACTCGGCGCGCTGGTTCGGCGCGCTCGCCAAAGAACTCGGCCTAGAGGGCCAGTTGATGACGGCCGAAGACTCCATCTATTTGCTCAACGGCTTCAACCCCAAGCACAAGATCCCGGCGACGATGAGCGCGCTGGAGGCCAAAGCGGCGGGGATGCTGAAGCCGCTGCGCAAGAGCGCAGACGCCGAAGCGCTCGGCATGAGCCTGTTGTCGCGCGAGGTCAAGCAGATCAAGGACGCCGCGAAGCTGCGCACTCTGGACGCCTTCGAGACCAAAAAGCTCGCGCAAGCGGAGGTCGAGTTGAGCGCGTGGAACGCCAAGCTCAAGGAGACGCGCGAGGTCGCCCAAGAGCACGATCGACTTGCGGCTGGCAAGAAAGCAGAAATCGTCTGGGACGAGGAACTGCAGGCAAAGGTGCCATACAACGACAAGCACGAAGAGCGCCGGGAGGCGCTCGGCAAGAAGCTTTCCGAGCTTCCCGGAGGACAGCGCCAAGCCGTCGACTTGACTGCAAGCCTATGCAAAGAAATGTCCATCGTTTACGCGATGGGGGATGACGAAGAGAAAGGTTTGATGCGTCAAGCGTTCCAAGAAGAATACTCATCAGCACTTGAAGAGGCACTGGAACTATTTGGACAGGCGCGCGACTTCAGCAACAAAAAGCGCGGGGAGGCTCCGAGCTTCGTGCGCGCTGGCGGCATCGCTGCGGTCGTCATCCACGACACGACGCGAGCTGTTCGAGAAAACGGCGAGTTTGGCCCCGACTTGGACACCGTAGACGGCGGCGAGCAAGCAAACTTGCGCGTCGGGGAAGTGTTGAAAGGCATGGCGCCGAGCCTGCATGCCCACGGAATCGTCTTGAATCTGTCTATCGATGAGAACGGCAAAACCCGATCTCTCACGACCGAAGAGCTCGAAGACTTTCGCAAGATATTGGATACGATGGTTCATGCGCGCCTCGTTGCGCGCATGAATACGACAGTCAACTCCCGCGGCGAGCGCTTCTGCGCGTTTGACGCCGCGCCGCCACATGGCAAAGCCGTCGTCGGGATCGCAGCGCCTGGCGTCAACCGCGAAGACGTTGAAAGCGTGTCGGGTCGCAGCCTCGCGATCAAAGAGTTGCGCGAAAAGGCGGCAGAGGAGGGCAAGAAAGTCGACTACTCCTACGGCAAGCTTGAAACGCGCGAGGCGAAAGTCCACGACGCTGACTTGGGCGAGCTTTACGCGCATTGGAAAGAACATCTTGGCGCGCGCGGCATATCGCGCGAAACCCTTGGCATGGGAGCCGAAGGCAAGAAGGCCCGCGAACAAGTTGATCAGGCGCGCGCGGCGCGCGCCGAGCTTCACAAAGCGCTCGGCTCCGTCATGGACATCGACCTTCTCAACAAAGTCTGCTCGGGCAAGAACTACTTCACCCCGTCCGAACTGCGCTTGGCGCTCTGGCAAGACGCCATCGCCACCGGCGACATGAATGTCGAGGCGCGCATGGAGCGCATACTGAATAACAGCGTCTTGACGCGCCAAGCCGACCAGGCGGAAGTCGCCTCGCTGATGGAAGGCAAGAAAATGCGCCAGCAGAAGGAGCCTGTCTTCGTGCTCGGGCAGGCGATGGTCGAAGAGATGGATTTCGACAACGTCTACTCGCGCTTGACGATCGGAGGCGCCAAGACGTTCGACCGCGAAAAGATCCGCGAGGTGATCGCCAAAACCGAACAAGAGCGCCAACAAGGCGGCAAGAAGTTCGAGTGGCGAGAAGACCAAAAGGCCGTCATCGAAGGCATCCTGACCTCGGAAAGCCGCGCGCTGGTGGTCAAGGCGCCGCCCGGATCGGGCAAAACCACGGCGCTCGGCGCAGTGGTCGAGTTCTGCAAGCAAGAGAGCATCGATCACATCATCCTTTCCCCTTCGTGGAAGGCGACGAACCAGGCGAAGGCCGACGCCAAGATGGAGATCGGCTACGCGATCCAAGGTTTTGTGCGCACCAGCGCCGCCTTGGATCAAATCAAGCCGGGAACTATGGTCTTTGTGGACGAAAGCTCCATGGTGGACATGCCGGACATGCTGAAACTCATGCAGGAGGTCGACAAGCGCGGCGGTCGCGTTGTGGCCTTCGGCGACACGCGCCAACTGGCCGCGGTCGGGCGCGGAGACCCTATGAAGCGCATGCAAGAAGTTGCGCCGGACTCGGTGCTTGAGCTGACGCACATCACGCGCCAGAACGGCGACGCTATCGAGCACCGCAAGTTCGTCATGGCGCAATACGAAGGGCGCCACGAGGACTTCGTCAACCAGCTCGAAGAGCAAGGATTGATCAAAATCTACGACAGCGTGGCCGAAAAGCGCGCGGCCTTGGCGGCCGACTTCCTCGCGGACGCGGCGCCCATGGAGCAGCGCACTATCACCGGCGGAACGAATGAGGAGTGCGCGATTGTCAATGCGGCGATCCGCAAAGGGCTCATCCAAAACGGCGAGTTGGGGTCCAACGCGGTCTCCATCCCGTGCGAAACGCAGCTCGGTTTGAACGACCGAGAGTTTCGCATTGGCGAGCGCATCCTTTTCCTCGCGCCTGTCGAAGGCAAGAACGACAAGGGCGAAGACGCCAGGGTCGCCGACACCGCCGACGTCGGCACGGTGGTCGGCTTCAAAGTGTCCGAAGACGGCAAATCGGTGGCCTTCAAGGTCGCCGTGGACGGCAAGGGCCTCGTGGATTTCGATGCCAAGTCCGGCATCCAAATCGACCACGCATACATGATCACGACGCACCGCGCTCAAGGCATCACCCAGGAGTTCACGCCGCACAGCTTTGACATAAGCATGTCCGGCGCCGAATCGCTTTTGGTGGGCTTGTCGCGCCACCGCGCCCGGACTGCGATGTATTGCACGCGCGCCGAGCGCGCAGCCCTGCTCGCCGCCGCCGCGCGCGAAAGCGAAAAGATCCGCGCCCGCGACATAGCAGGCCAGCCGATCACCACGGCCGAAGCCGAGGCGAACCGCCTTCTGGTGGCCTTGGGCCGCGATTTGCGCCGCGCGCTCCACGTCGGAAAGACCGAGGCCATCGACGCGGTCGTCCAGCGCTACCACTCTATAGAGAAGCAGATTGAGCGCGCCGGCGGCGCCTTCTTGAATAAGGCCAAAGCATACGAGGCGGTTAAGGTCGAAGCGCTTCAAGTCAGGACTCCCGCGGAAAGCGAGGCCGACGCGTTCGCGCGCCGCGTGGCGAAAGAGGCCGCCCAAGGGATCGACGACTACAAGGCATTAGCCGTCTCCCACACCGAGGCCGACGCGGCCAAGGCGGCCGGCGCCGTCTGGATCGCCGAGCGCAACTCGTGGATCGCCCCGAAAGACAAAGAGGCGGCGCTTCTGGCGCTTTTCGCCGAGCGCAAAGATTTGGGCCAGGGCTCGATCGAGCGCCCGATGGGCATCAAAGGCGTCTCCAAAATTGAAGGCTACGTCCAAGGCCTGGATGTCCGAGGCAAAAACCTGCTCGTCATTGACAACGAGGGCCTTTGCCGCGCCGTGCCGTTGACCGGCCTATTGGCCGGCCACATGAAAGATTGGTCGCACGAAAAAAACCTCGGGCAACGCATCGCCGAGCTTCGCGGAGCGCGGGTCGAGCTGTCCCTGGACCCGGCCGACGTTGGGAAAGAACTCAAAAGCGTCCAAGTCAAATCGACGGTGGGCGACACATCCATAGCCTTCGAATTGGACAAGGGGGCGCTCGTCGCCGTCCAAGGCGGCGCCAAGGCCAAGATCAACCGTCGCGGCCTGGCCGAGACCGCCGGCATCGACGCAAGGCAAGCCCGGATGGAACATCAATCGGCCTCGTTCGATCGCCGCTGCGCGGCCTCCATCGTGCTCGCCGTGCCTTTCGAGGAGCGCGAGCTCGCCCGGGCGGCCGGGGCGGTCTACGACCGCGACGCCGCGGTGTGGTTCGCCCCGTCCGGCGCCGACCTCGAGCCGATGCGCCGCTGGTCCGCCCTCCAGGTGCCCGTCGAGTTCGAGGTGCCTTTCGAGGACAGCGCGCTCGCCAAGGGCATCCCTGGGGTGCGCTGGGATCGGGAGAAGGCCAAGCATGTCGCCAAGCCCGGCACGAGCCTGGCCGCATTGGAGAAGCTTCTCGACGGCTACGACGCCCCGGGGCGCGACCGAATGGGCCGACACATCCTCGACGTGCCCTACGCCGACAAGGAGAAGGCCAAGGCAGCCGGGGCCCGTTGGGACCCGGAGCTGCGAGCCTACGTCGGCCCGCGCGACATGCCGCGCGAGCTGCTCGATCTTTGGAAGCCGGCGAGCGCGGCGCCCGAGGGCAGCCGCCTCAATCCGCTGGGGGCGCAAGCCTTGGCAGACCGCTCCGAGATCCTCGCCTTCGCCGAGCACGCCAACGACAAGGCCGGCGTGCTGTCCTTGCGCTCGGCCGCGGGCGACGAGCACTACGCCTTGGCCGCGGGCCAGGGCACGCTCTTGGGCGCCAAGGCCTTCGGGTGGAGCGAAAGCCTGGGCTCGAAGCTGGCCGACTTGTCGGCCGACGGCTTCAAGGTGGCCGTCAAGCTCGACAAGGGCCAGGCGGTCGAGGTCTCGATCGAGCGCCAGTCCGAGCGCGGCGCCTACCAGGCGCGCTTGGCCTTGGACGACCAGGGGCGCCTCAAGGCCATCGACGCCGCCGGCAAGCCGGTCAAGGTCGAGGAGGACCTGCGCCTGATGCTGGGCTTTACTCCGACCGAGGCGGGAGCCATCGCGCAACGGGCGCGCGAGGACGCGCTGGCGCGCCGCGCCGCGGTCTCGACGATCCTGGCGGTGCCCAAGGATCGCGCGAACGAAGCCAAGGCGGCCGGGGCCAAGTGGGATCCTGAAAACCGCACGTGGTTCGCAGGCGCGGGAGCCAAGATGGAGGCGCTCTCCGCCTTCGCCTGCTCGCAAGCTCGCAGCGACTTGCGCGTGCCCTTCGAGAAGAAGGACGAGGCCAAGAAGCTCGGCGCCCGCTGGGACGCTGAAAGCAAAGTCTGGTATGCGCCGGCGGGGACCGCCGTCGCCACCCTCAAAGAAATGGCCTCGTGGGCTCCAGCCCTCGCGAAGGAAGCCGAGGCCCTCGCGGCGCAGACAGCCGACTCCGCCAAGGCCGCCCGCGAGGCGAATGCGGAGAGGCAGTTGCGCGAGGGGTCCATTGGCACCACAGAAAAGCCGATCCCGATGGCCGCCTTGCCCGAGCGCTTCTTCGAAGGCGGCTCTGCCGCCGGCGTCTATGTCCGCAGCTTCAAAGGCGTCAAAACCGGGGCGCACTTCGCGGTCTTCAAGGCCCTGGACCAAAACGGCCAGCCGGTGTTTTTCACAGCCAAGGCCGAGGGCCATCAACTTTTCAAGGCGCTGCCCGAGCTCGACAATATGTCGGTCGCGTCAAGTCCGCGCGTCAACATCGTCCGCGAGGCCGACGGCTCCCTGGGGCGCGTGGACCTCCCCGAACTGGGCCGCGCCTTGGTCTCCAACACCCAGGCGCTCGAGGCCCCGGAGGCCAAGGCATACATCGAAGAGCGCGCCGTTCGCCAAGCGGGCGAGAAGGCGCTCAAAGACGCCCGCGAGGCCATCCTCGCGCCGATGGATCAAGCCATCGAGAAGGAGAAGGCTCGCGTGGAAGGCCGGCGCGCCGACATGGAGCAAGCCCAAAGCGAGCTCAAGGCGGAGATCGCCAAGCAGCGCCGGGAGGCGCTCAAAGTCAGCAACGAGCGCATGGCGGCCCCCGCGGAAAACCGCGCCGACGCCGCCCGCCTCGCCGCGGAAGCCAAGGCGGGCGAAGCGCCGCCCAAGGGGAAGATGGAGGTCTCGGAGGCGGCCATGGCAGACGGCAAGCTTTATGTGCGCGACGACAAGACCAAGAAGGTCTACGCACTGGCGGTCGCCGGGCTCCTGGCGGCCAAGGCCGCCAACGGCCAGGGCCTGGCCGAGGCCCTGGCGAAGCACTCGCGCAGTGAGTTCAAAATGCTCGCAGACATCACCTTCGGCGACGGAGGCCAGGCGCGATCGAGCATGGGCTTGCGCGAGCAGGGCGGCAAGCTCGTCCACGACGCCAGCTCATTGACGCGCGCGGGCAAGCAGGCCGAGATCGTGTCGATCCGGCATGGAGAGGTCAAGCCAAGCATTGAGACGCTGTCGCTCTCGCGCAAGCTCGAACAGGCCAAGTCGGCCTTCGAGCGGGCCGAGGAAGGATTGAAAGCGATGGTGGGGCAGCGCGAGCAGGCCAAGGCGCAGTTTGACGAGGCGGGAAAGACGGCAAAGGGACCCTCGCTCATGGAGAAGGCCAAGGCGTTGTTCAGCCAAGCCTTGCCAGGCCTGAGCATGACCCCGGACCAAATCAAGGCCAAGCAAGAGCGCGAGGCCGCGGCGCTTCGCGCCGAGCGCGACAAGCTCGACGCGAAGATCAAGGAGGAGGAGGCCGCCAAGAAGGCCGAAGCGGCCAAGGCCGCCCAAGAGGCCCAAATCGTCAAGCCGGCGCCGACGCCGTCGCGCCTTCAAGAGGCCCGCGCCAACCGGACGCGCGAGATTTTCTCCAACCTTGACGCGGCGATGAGCCAAGGCAACGGCCCGCTCAAGAAAACCTACTGGGCCAAGGCGGTCAAGATGCTCGTCGAGGACAACTACGACCCGAAGACGATGGTCAACGGGCGCTTGTTGATCCACCGCCTCGCGGAGGTCGGGCCGAGCATGGACGGCGCGGTGCAGACCGGCCAAGGCGTCCTCTCGCCCAAGACCGCGATGAGCTTGGCGATCGCCCAGTTCGGCGACGACGCCATGGAGCAGAAGGACAGCCAGGGGCGCAGCGTCGAGGACGCGCAGGCCCGCGGCGAAGCGCTCGCGGCCAAGGAGCGCGAGCAAAAGGCCAAGGAGCTCGCGGCCGCGCCCGAAGGCGCCTCGATCGACAAGCCGATCGACGCATCCAAGCAGAAGGACAAGATCTTGGAGGGCTATGTCGAGCGCGTCGATCGCGACGCGGTGGTGCTGCGCGCGGTGGAGGGCAAAAAGAGCGTCTTCTACCGGATCGAGCGCGAAGGCGGAGCCTTCGGCACCGAGGAGTTGCCTGGCATCGAGGCGGCCGAACGGTCCAAGCCCATCAGCATCGCCCTCGAGAACGGCAAGGCGACCAAAGCCTTGGTCGTCCCGCCCGGGGCGGGCGCCAACGCCGCGCCGAAAGAGGCGGCGCGCCAACAAAACGGGCTCTACCGTTTCTTGACGAGCACCGAGGAAATCGAGCCGCGCAAGGCGATTGACCGCTCGGCGATCGCCCAGCGCGCCCTTGCGCGCGGCAAGGACGCGGGCCGGTCGGTGTGAGGCTTGGGGGCGGGGCGCCCCGACCGTCGGTCGGTATACGACCTTGACGGCCGGGGCCTCCCTTTGAGAAGGTGGGGGGAGCCACTGCCGCAAGGAGCCTCCCATGAGCAAAGCCATCATCACCCCAAGCGACGGCGTGATCGCGCCGCACGTCAAACGGACGCACCCCGTCTCGTTTCTTTTCTTCTTCGCCCTCGTCGCCAGCGTCGTCTCCATCGGCGTCTTCTCGCTCTGGGTGCCCAAGGCGCCTTACGGCGTGATGGTCGAGCCGCGCGAGATGCTGACCTTGTGCCTGAAAATCCTCGCTTGGGCCGCCAGCGGCGGCATGCTCTTTTCGAGCCAGGCCCCGGTCGCCGTCGCGGGCATGGCCGCGAGCCCCGTGGCCCTGGCGATCAAGGCCAAGGCCCTCGCGAGCCTCGCCCTTGGCGGCGTGGCCGGATGGCTCGTCGCGCGCGATCAGTTGAAGCCCCGCGACGACTATGAGCACATCCGCGGCGCCCGTTTGATCGCGGGCAAGGACGCGATCAAAGAGCTCGCCAAGGCCGTCCCCTTGGGGCAGGAGGACTACATCCACCCGTCCATCAAGGTCTCGCCGCGGGCTTGGGGCAACGGCTTGATCTGCCTGGGCAGCCCCGGCTCGGGAAAGTCCACCATCTTGCAGCCGTTCATCCTCAAGGCGATGGCGCGCGACGAGATGTTCATGACACTTGACGTCAAGCGCGAGCAGATCCAAATGCTCGGGCCCAAGGCTTTCTACCTCGCGCCTTGGCTCAAGGGCAAGCACAGCCTGGTCATCGACATCGGCCAAGACATCACGACGGAGGAGCAGGCCCAAGCCTTCGCCGACAACTTCATCCGGGTTGACGCCACCGACGCGCACGGCGCGGTGTGGAAGAAGTCGGCCAACTCGGTCTTCGCCGCGCTGGTGAAAAAGCTCGTCAAGGACAAGCCCCTCAACTGGGGTTGGAAGGACTTGGCCGAGCAGCTCGAGCTCGGCATCGACGAATGGCGCGACATCCTTCAAGAGATGTCGCCGGCGCAGGCGAAGATCTTGGAGGGCTCCGAGAACACCAGCACGTCGGTGGCCTTCTCGGTGGCGACCGACCTGCGACAGGTCGGCGCCATCGCCAAAATGTTCACCGAAGTCGAAAAGTTCGGCGGCACGAAGTTCAGCATCCGCCAATGGATGACCGACCCGACCTACCCGGTGCGACAGATCGTGCTCTGCCACACGAAAGAACAGTCCGTGGCCGCCGAAACACTTATACCGTTCGTGATCGACTACTGCGGCACGATGATCTCGGGGCTTCCAAACGGCATCAAGGAGCCGCGCTGGTTCTTCCTCGACGAGCTCGCCCAGCTCGCCCCGGTCGGGTCGCTGGCCCAGTTCTACGAGGTCGGGCGCTCGCGCCGGATCACGCTCGTCCTCGCGCTGCAAGACTTCGCGCAGCTTGAAAAAACCTACCGGAAGGACGCCGAGATCTTGATGAGCAACGCATCCACCAAGATCATCTGCAAGACAACGCCCTCGCGCGCCCAGGAGCGCTTGGCGCAGGGCTTCGGCACGCGCGAGGTGGCCTACCGTGGGCTCTCCACCTCGAGCTCGGGCCAGGGCACGAGCCACAGCGCCTCGCTTCAAGAAAAGACGCTACCGCTGATCCTGCCGAGCCAATTGAGCAGCGACTTGGGGCCCGTCGGCGCCGCTCCCGACGGCAAGGGCGGCACCAAGCCGACTGCCATCCGAGCGCTGATAGCTCCGGCCAAAAGCAACGTCGACACCGGCGACGTCTACATCGTCGACTGGCCTGTGCTCGACATACCGAAACAGCGCGAGGAGCCGCGCCCGCTGCCGAGCCAGCACCCGCTCGCGCTTTGGGCGCTCCACCTCCTGCGCGAGAAGACAAGCCCCTTGGCCGTGAACATTGCGGTCGTGCGCGAAGAGATCAAGAACAAAATCTGGCGCTACGACGACATCGACTTGGCCGGCTTGCTTTACAGCGCCGACCTGATCGACGAGGAAGGCTACCAGCGGCTGCTCAAGATCGGCTTCAAAGCGTTCATCAGGGAGTTGAAAGAGACGGAGGCCCAAGAGCAGCCAAGGCCGCGAGCCAATGCGGCGCCGACGCATGCGGTCGAGGCCGCACAAAGCGCAGAAGCGCTTGACGAGCTCGACGATTTGGATTTGGGCCGAGACGAGCCCGATCAAGGCCTTGGGATGGGCTAACGCCCAACCCGCAAACAAGCCGCCTTCGGGCGGCTTTTTCACGGCCGGACCAGTCGTTTTACGACCGACTGTCGGATGCCGCCGCCAGTGGCTTGAGCCGCCATCGCTCTCGAGGGAGCTTGTCCCCAGGACACCCCTGGGAGACACAAGATGGCGAACAAGCCACAGCGCAAAGACGCAGCGAGCGACAAGGCCAAGAAGAACGGCAACCTCCATGCCGCCAAGCGCGAGAAAAACGACGAGTTCTACACACAGTTGAGCGACATCGAAAAGGAGATGCGCCACTACGCGCGCCATTTCAAGGGCAAGGTCGTCTTCTGCAATTGCGACGACCCCCAGAGCTCAAACTTTTGGAAGTTCTTCGAGCTCAACTTCAAGACGCTCGGCCTGCGCAAGCTGATCTCGACACACTACAAACAAGGCGGGACGTCCTACAAGCTCGAATGCGAGCTGGGGCGCGACGGCGCGCTGCGCACGGCCCAGACCCCGCTCCAGGGCGATGGCGATTTTCGCAGCCCGGAGGCCGTGGCGATCCTGGCCGAGGCCGACATCGTCGCCACAAATCCGCCTTTCTCCTTGTTCCGCGAGTTTCTCGCGCAACTCGTCGAGCACGGCAAAAAGTTCTTGGTGATCGGCTCGCAAAACGCCATCACCTACAAGGAAACCTTCGCCTTGATCCGGGCCGGAAAGCTTTGGCTGGGCTGCAACCACGTCAAGGAGTTCATCACTCCTTCTGGCGAAAAGAGGGCCTTTGGCAACATCCTTTGGTTCACCAATCTCGAACACCAACGGCGCAACGAAGAGCTCTTCCTCTACAAAACCTACTCGAAGGCCGCCTACCCCAAATACGACAACTACGACGCGATCGAAGTCGCCAAGGTCGCCGACATCCCTTGCGACTACGACGAAGTGATGGGGGTGCCCATCACGTTTCTTGAAAAGTTCAACCCTGAGCAGTTCGAAATCCTTGGCATCGCCAACTCGGCGCGATGGATCGGATACGAGTGCTTCACCGTAATCAACAAAAGAAAGATTTACAACCGATTGATCATCAAAAGACGCAAGCCACAGCAACCCAAAGGGGGCCGCGCATGAAAAGTGAACTGCGGCCTTGCGCGCCCAAGCCGCCTTCGGGCGGCTTTTTTTGACCGCGTCAGTCGTTTTACGACCGACCGTCGGATATCGCCTCCAACGGCTTGAGCCGCCATCGCTCTCGAGGGAGCTTGTCCCCAGGACATCCCTGGGAGACACAAGATGGCGAACAAGCCACAGCGCAAAGACGCAGAGCCCGACAAGGCCAAGAAAAACAGCAATCTTCACGCCGCCAGGCGCGAGAAAAACGACGAGTTCTACACGCAGTTGAGCGACATCGAAAAGGAGATGCGCCACTACGCGCGCCACTTCAAAGGCAAGGTCGTCTTCTGCAATTGCGACGACCCCCAGAGCTCAAACTTTTGGAAATACTTCGAGCTCAACTTCAAGACGCTCGGCCTGCGAAAGTTGATCTCGACCCACTACAAGAAGGGCGGTCGATCCTACAAGCTCGAGTGCGGGCTTGGCGAGGGCGGCGAACTGATCACGACGCAGACAACGCTCCGGGGCGACGGCGACTTCCGCAGCTCCGAGGCGGTTGCGATCCTGGCCGAGGCCGATATCGTCGCGACCAATCCGCCGTTCTCCTTGTTCCGCGAGTTTGTCGCGCAGCTCGTCGAACACGGCAAGAAGTTCTTGGTGATCGGTTCACAAAACGCCATCACCTACAAGGACATTTTCGCCTTGGTCCAATCGAGCCAGCTTTGGCTTGGCTGCAATCACGTCAAGGAGTTCATCACTCCTTCCGGCGAAAAGAGGACCTTCGGCAACATCCTCTGGTTCACCAACCTCGAGCACCGTAGGCGCTCCGAGGATGTGTTCCTCTACAAGACCTACTCGAAAAAAGCCTACCCCACCTACGACAACTACGACGCCATCGAGGTCGCCAAGGTCGCGGACATCCCCTGCGACTACGAGGGGGCGATGGGCGTGCCCATCACGTTCCTCGAGAAGTTCAACCCGACCCAATTTGAAATCATCTGGACCACAGACCGAGGCGGGGATGGGTATCTCGATGGCATCAAAAAGACCCACGAGCGGCACGACGCGCCTGTCGTCCGTGGGCGCGGCATTTACAAGCGCATCGTCATCAAAAACAAGACGCCACAAGCCAAAGGAGGCCATGCATGAAAATCGAACTCAAACAAATTGCCATCAGGGACGTCGTCCGAGGCTATCTCGACAAGGGCGACGAGGGCGTGGTCGGATACGGTGGCAAGCTCGACATCCGACCTGCCTACCAGCGCGAGTTCGTCTATCGCGACAAGCAGCGCGACGCCGTGATCGACACGGTGTTCATGGGCTTCCCCTTGAACGTCATGTATTGGGCCAAGACCGGCCCAGGCACCTACGAGGTCCTCGACGGCCAGCAGCGGACGATCAGTATCTGCGATTTCGCGATCAAAGCCTTCTCCGTCTCCGGCCCTGCCGGGTCGATCCAATACATCGACAACATCGCCGAGGATCTACGCGAGCGCTTTCTTGACTATCCGCTCTTCGTCTACGTGTGCGAAGGCAACGAAAGCGAGAAGCTCGCTTGGTTCCGAACGATCAATATCGCCGGCGAGAAACTCACAGACCAAGAGTTGCGCAACGCGGTCTACCCCGGGCCATGGCTCACCGACGCCAAGAAGCGGTTTAGCAAGAAAGAGGGCCCCGCCGCCGCGGTGGGCTCGAAGTTCATGGCAGGCAAGCCCCAGCGCCAGGAGTTCCTCGAGACCGCGATCGACTGGGCCAGCGGCGGCGAGATCGAGGCCTACATGGCCCGCAGCCAACACCTCGCCAATGCCGGCGAACTCTGGCTCCACTTCAAAAAGGTGATCGACTGGGCCGAGCTGCTCTTTGGCAAATACGACCGAAAGGAGCTCAAGGGCGTCGATTTCGGTTCGCTTTACAAGCGCTTCCATGACAAGTTCTACGATCCCGACAAGCTCGAGGCCGAAGTCGCGCGACTGATGGCCGACGTGGACGTCAGCCACAAGGCCGGCATCTATCCCTACCTCTTCGACCGGGATCCGCGCCACCTCAATATCCGAGCCTTCACCCCGAACCAAAAGCGCGAGGCCTACGAGCGCCAGGGCCACGAGTGCCCGAAATGCGGGCCTGGCCTTCACTACGCTATCGAAGAGATGGAGGCCGACCACATCACGCCGTGGCATCTCGGCGGCAAGACCACCGCCGAAAACTGCCAGATGCTCTGCAAGCACCACAACCGCCTGAAATCAGGCGTGTGAACCCTCCACGCATCGCCAAGCAAGGGCCCTTCGGGGCCCTGTTCGAGCCAAGCCAAACCCGCAACTCGAGGGTCAAAACTGCGGGGGGGGGGAGGCCCGGCATAGGTCGTCAACCGACCATCGGTCGGAAAGCGACTGCTGCCGATTGAGTGGAGCGTCGTTGCGCGCCATCCTGGCAAGAGCACAGGAGGGATCCATGGCCGACGCCACGACCGACACGAGCAACACGAGACTTGCAAGCTTCGCTTCACTATGCTTGCTCGTGGCCGACGCCATCGAGGACGAGCCCTACGTGGAGCGGGCGCGGCATTTGTTGGTTCCTGCCACTCCAAGGCCCGAGCAGCGGGCCCAGGCGTTGGCTTGGCTGATGCGCTCGGCGCCAAGCGGGCCTCCATCCGAGCGCGCTGGCGCGGGCGGACATGTCCTCGACCTTTACGACGCGCTGCTCGCGCGCTTCGCGCCGAAGTCGGCCTAACCGAAACAGCTCCGACAAGCGGCGCATCGATAGGCCTCGAGAGCCGAGATGCTGCCTGCGCTCGGTCGCCGAGTCGGCATAGATTTGAAAACAAACAAGGGCAAGGCCGGACGAGTCCGAAAACCCCTGTTTTTGCCAGAAACATCCTGATTGGCACCACCCCTACGTCCAGCTTCCGTTCAACAGGCAAAAACGCGGCAAAAACATCAGGAAACGGACGAGTATGCGCGGATCACCACATCGGATCCCTCGAAAAATCCATCTTGGATCGAAAACTGTCCAGGGGGTAGGCATGTCCAGGGCCTGTCCAAGGGGTGTCCAAGGGGTGTTTTGGACCCCTTGGACATGTCGTTTTCATTGGGGAAACACCTCAATCTGTCCAAGGGGTAGATCGAAAAACAGGTATTGGGCCTCACGCGCACATGCGAGGACAGGTCAAAAACCCCAAAACCCCCTGGACAGCCTTGGACAAAGAAGGGTCGCAAAAGACCCTTCCCAGAGGAGGCGGGGCCTTGTCCAGGGGGTCGAACCACCCCCTTGGACAGGCCCTGGGAACCCCTTGGACATCCCTTGGACATAAAACCATAACGGTTTATTTAAAAGGGTTCGACGCAAAGTCAACACCGAAAAACGGCCAAAAAATCCACTGAAAAAGGCGGAAAAACGGCCCAAAAAAGCCCGAAAACATCGATTTTTGAGGGTCAATCTACGCGCTGCGCCGCAGCGCTCTGCGCGCCGGCGCTTCGGGTTGAACGAGATAGAGACACGCCGACGGGCGGCGCTTGATAAGTGGTTTAACACGTGGTTTAACAAAACTGCATCCACCAACAACCACCAAGGAAAGCCGTCATGAGCGACGCCACCAAAACCAAAAAGAACCGCAACCGCAAAGACGAGCTCGTGGGCGTGCGCCTCTTGCCCTCGCAGATCCAGCATCTGCGCGAGAAGGCGCAAGAACGCGAGATGACCTTGAGCGACTATGTCCGCGATGTCTTGGGCTTCCCGGCCCGCAGCATCCGGCCAGATGCCTGCACTCTCGAAGGTGTCCAGTCCTAAAAAAAACCGCCGGGGGCAACCGGCGGCTGTGGGCGGGTTCAGTTGGCGCTGGACCTTGGCGAGTCAACACTCTCAATACATCGCATCGCCCCAGTCAAGTCAAGCCCCCTGCATCACGACAACAGCGGCCACCAAGCCGCGCAGGAGGTAGATATGGCTTCCCAGCCCAAACTCAAAAAGAAAGCAACAACCAACGCCCGGGGCTTCGTCTTCAACGGCGCCTACGGCGGCGTGATCGCCGAAGGGTTCGCCGTCTCCAAGCCCTTGCCAGGGCACAACCCCGACGAGCTTCCTGAGCACACCTTCGCCACCGCCCAGATCGCCTCGGGGCGCTGGGCTCGCAATCCGGCCGGCGACCTTTACTACTGGACCGGCTCGCATTGGCAGGTCGTCGAGGACGCCGAACTCGCCAGCGACGCCTACGTCTGGCTCGGCGAGCACTTCCCCAACTGCGCGGGCGACGCCAAGGCGCAACTCTGCCTTCGCACGCTCAAGCGCACTCATGTTCTGCTGCCGAAGCAGCAGACCAAGCGCATGGTGATCGCATGCCAGGACTACTACTTGGAGATCGTCAACGACGGCGCCAGGCACAAGGTCGTGCGCATCGAGCCCGACCCCACGATGGGCTACACAAGCTGCGTCCCTGTCAGCGTCGGCGGGCGCGCCGGCCAGGAATACACCTTCGGATCGGCCAAGGCCAACCCCTATTTCGAGAACTTCCTCTCGGTGAGCTTGCCGCAGATGGATGTGCGCGAGGTGGTTCAAAAATACATCGGCTACACGATGATCCCGCCTTCGGTGATGAACCTCTCCATCGCCCTGGTGATGGTCGGCGCCGGGGCCGACGGCAAGGGCGTCATCAGCAACTTGACGCGCCGCATCCTCCACTCCGCCTCCTCGATGGCGCTGGACTTCGGCAGCAAGGACGGCTTTGCCTTCGAAGGCATCGAGAACGGCATCTCCCTGGCCGTAGTCGATGAGCTTCCCATCAATGAGGCCATAGCCAGCAAGGACATCAAGACGGCCATCTCGGGCGACCCGATGTCGATCAATCGCAAGGGCCGCAAGCGCTTGAGCGTGCGCCCGACCGCCCGCTTCATGATTTGCGGCAACAGCCTGCCTCGCTTCGATCACGGCGGCGCCGCCGCCTTGCGCCGCCGCTTCCTTTTCGTGCCCTTCCCGGCGCGCCTTGGAGAAACAGAGCGCGCGAACAATCTCGAAGACCGCATCGTCGAAGACGAGGCTCAAGCCTTCTTCGATTGGGCTCTCCAAGGGGCGCTCATGATCGTCAAGGAGCGCTGCTTCGACTTCAACAAACTCCCCGCGGTCTGCCGCAAGATGAGCGGCGACACGATGGAAGCGAGCGACCAGACGCTTGGCTTCATGAAAGAGTTTGGCGTCAAGGTCTCCTACGAGCACACCATGCTCAAAGACGACATCTACGCGGACTATGTCGAGTGGACGACCAGCTCGGGGCAGAAGCCCTTGGCCGCTTCGAACTTCTACGCACGGCTGCTGGCGAACCTGCGCGTCGAAACCATCGACGCCGGGCGCGAGAACAGCGGCAAGCGCCGCCGGAAGGTCTACATCACCTACGACCTCGGGGCTCCCACGGCTGAAGAAATCAAAGCCGAGTATCCCGCCGGGCACCCTTTCACCAAGGAGGCATGACATGTCCTATCCATCGACCCTATGGAAGCCCAGCGCCTTGAGCGAAGAGCGCTTGCATATCATCAACAACGTGGCGCTGGGCCTCGCCGGCAGCGACCTGATCTTCGAGCGCCATCTCGGACAAAACAGCCAGTTCGACGCGTTGTCGCTCCTCGGGCTGCGCTTTTTCGAAGAGCTCTACAACGACAATCTCGAGCGCGAAGAGGGGGCTCCCAATCTCGCGGATTTCATCCAGCAGCGCCAAGCTCCGCTGCCGAAAGGCGTGGCCTTGCCAGCCTCGCGCGTCAACTCGGTGAGCCGCGCCTACGCGGGGTTTCTCCTGGCCCACTTGCTCTCTCGCGTCGATCGCGCCCGCAAGGGCGGGCCGAGCCCCATCGGCTATGACGCCGAATTGATGCGCTCGCTGTGGAGCATGGCTTCGGCGCAGCCCACCCGCGCTTGGCCGGCCCACGACATCGTGAGGCGCTGGATCCAAATGGATGACCAAGCGCGCTGTGATCGCGACAGCTTCGCCGCCTCCGCCGCCTCGCGGATCGAGGCCGCGCGCATCGCCGAGCAAGTCGGTCCTAGTCGAAAAATAGCAGGGCGCAGCTCTCGGCTATGACAACAGGGAATGGGAAAAACTATCGCAAGCATTTATGCCCCTTCGATGCTCGCGCGAAAAACCGACAAAACGCACCACCCAACCCAACAACAACAAAACCAAGGAGGCCAAGATGGCACTGCGAAAACACACCAAGAGCTACCGAAACGTTGCGGACATCATCGACATCATCGAGGAGGTCAAACGCTTGGCGCTCAAGCCGGTCGGCTTTCTCGACAAGAAGGAGGACATCGAGGCGGCCGTCCTTTGCTTTCAGAGCCTGCAAATCATTTACAACGCCAAGTGCGACAAAGGCCTGCCCTCGGCCAAATGCATTGAGCGCTTCATGGACGAGCGCGCAACCCAAATATTGAAAATCCACAAGCTTCGCGCTCCGTTCATCCTGCATGGGATGGACGGAAAACTTGTCAGCTTGCCCGAGGCTTTTGGGCGCTACCTCTGGCTGGACCGTCAAGCCTGGCTCCAAGAGGTCGAGATGGGCGTGCACGATTTGACCTACCGCACCATGCTCGGCCGTCGCACACTGCGCAGCGAATCAGGCGAAGCACAGCCCTGCCTGGCGATTTGCGATATCGCCGAACGCGAAGTAGAGACCTCGAAGGCTGTTGACGAGCGGATCGCGCGCGCCTTGGAGCAGTCCGCGGCGGAGATCGAGGCCATGCAAATTGCCGAGGTCGCCAAAAAAGCTCCCGCGGCGCGCCGGGCGCGCGCTCGATCCCTTTGAGCGAGGCGCGATCGTCCGTCGTCCGGTCGTCTACCGACCTTGACGAATGGCCGGCCGCGCGAGAGTCTGGTGGAGCCACCGACCTAGAGCCACCCGACCCAGGAGAACCCATGCCAGCACTGTCCTACCGCTCCCACTTGTCTCGCGCCGAGGCGCAGGCCCTCGTCTCCGCCGTCCGGCGCTCGGCCATCAAGCCTACGGACTTTCTCGACGATCCCTTCGAGCGCGACGCCGCCGCGCTTTGCTTCTTCAACATCCAAGCCGCCTACAACGAGCAGGACCCGACACGGACCGCCGAATGCACGAGCCTGGCCGAGTATCTCGACCGGCGCGCCGAGGCGCGATTGGGATGCGCCAAAATCAAGCCGCCGTTTTTGCTGCGGGCCCGCGGCGGCAAGCTTGGAGACCTCGCCACCGCCTTCGGCCGCTATTTGTGGATCGACCGCGAGCTTTGGCTCGCGCGGCCCGGCAAGGCCGGAGGCGACTACTGCGCCGACATGCTGGGGCGCACGCTGCGCCGCGAATCCGAACACCATCCAGCGAGCCAGGCGATCGCGGACTACATCCAGCGAGTGAACGAGGGCGGCTTGTGGATGGCCGGGCAGGGGGGATTTTTCGACAAGGCTTTGGCCCGCGTCGAAACGGCAGAGGCCGCCTTGCGCGAAGCCGACCGCATCGCCTTGGCCGCGCTCAAGAGCTTGCCAAGCTTCGCGGCCAAAGAGCGCTTCATGTCGATCCTTCAATCCGTGGAGGCATGACCATGGCGCGCAAAAAGATTGCCCCAGCAATCATCGTTCACACCTCGGAACCGGATCCTTGGCTGCCCAACGCTTTAATGAGAGCTTGCGAGCAAGCCGACAGCGACTTGGTCGCTCAACTCATACCCAATCACGACATCAACGCCCGCAATGACATCGGATACACCGCCTTGATGATCGCCTCCGGGTCGATCACAGGCAGCGCGGCGGCCATCCGAGCGTTGGTCGGAGCCGGAGCCGACCTCCATGTATGCGACGACACTGGAGTGGATGCCTTGATGCTGGCTGCCGAGCTCGGCAACGTCGATCGAATCGAAGCCTTGCTCGAAGTCGGGGCGAACCCTCGCGCGCTGGATTGCGGAGGGGCCGGAGCCCTTGAGCGCGTCATCGGCGGCGGCAACGGCTCCAGGGCGATTGATCTTTTGGTGGATCGCATGGACGCGCGGGACCTCCCCAGGCTTCGCAAGGCTCTTGCTAAAGCCCGCCATGTGGAGGCCACGGTCGCGCATTTGCTGCCGTCGTTTCGCGCCGCCACCGGCCAGCCAGGCTTGACCTTCCCTTCGGTCGCCTTGCCGATCGAGCGGCGATTGGCTGAGATCGAGCGCGAGGCGCTCGAGAAGGCGACATTGCCTCCGGGCCCAGTTGGGCGCTCCCGCAAGACGCATCGGCTTTGAACATGAAAAAGGCCCCGCGAGGGGCCTTTCGACGGAGGCCGTCGCGGCCTTCAATTGCCGGTGAAAACCAGGGTGTTCACGAGGCTTCGGTCAGCTCCACAGCCCGAGCGACACCATCAGGTTGATGCGGAGCCTCCGCGTCGTCGTCGAGTCCGTGAAAGAGCGTGTCGAGATCTTCAAGGTCATCTACAGGCTTGCGCTGGGCGCGCCGCGCCTCGTGAAACTCGATTGCTTTGCGTAGCGATGTGCTGGAGGTCTTCCAGTGGGCGCTCGACAACCACTCCGCCAATTGCTCGTATGTGGCCCCGCATTGTCGTGCTTTGATCAAGGCATCGACCAGAGGTTCGATGCGCTCGGCGATCGTCGATCCTTGCGCCAAAGGCGGCGCGAGAAGTCCGAAGTCCTTCAACGCGGGCATGACGAGTTCTTCTTGCATTGCTTTTTCTTGGACTATCACGAGGCGATTGAGCAGATCCGCGATCTCGGCGTTTTTGGCGGCCAGCGTGGCTTCGACTTGGCGTTGAGCTTCCAGCTTCCGCGCTTCATTTTCTTCGCGCAGCCTCTCGCCATGCAGGCGCAGAGCGTCTTCAAAAAGAGCTTCGAGCGGCGCTCCGCTTGCCTGGCTTGCCTGCTCGAAATGCCGCAGGGTGTCTCGGGACACCGAAAGCGGCCCCGGTTGGACGGTGATTGAGATTTGAACGCCATTGGACATGCGGTCTCCTTGTAGTGGTTGTCGGGGCTGCGCGACAGCCTCTCGATATTGACAATCGCAAGTCCAAGACGCCGGGTCAATCGGTCAACGAGTTGACCGACAAATGGTCGGACAACGACTTCGACGCGTCTTCTTTTGGAACTTGAGATTTTCGGTGATCCGAAATCAGCTTGCGCATCGTCGATTCTGCGATGTGCCGTCCGCCGTGTGAGCAAGCCTCCGCGAGCGCAAGAGCTGAGAAGCCCCGTTCGTGGAGAGCGGCGATTTGCGGCAGGTGCTCTGCAAGCAAGTCCGCAACTGTTTGCCTTTTCTTTGGCGGCGTCGCAAGGAGCTCGCTCAAGCGTTGTTCGATGAGATCGTATGGGATCGGCCCGCGAGATTTGCCGCCGGCACGCGGCTTTTGCGCGCCTGAACTTTTTCTCTCTTGGTTTTGTATTTCGGCGGCATTGACGGCTTTCTCAACGGCCTCCCTAATGAACAGTGAAAGATTTGTCCCATTTTTCCGCGCGATCGAGCGAAGCTTCTTGTCGAGATCGGGATGGATACGTAATGAAATATGTGTTTTTGTCATTGGGGCTCCTTTGTAGTTTTTATTTGGCTCGTGCCTTTCTCAATATTTCAAAACGCCAGCGTGTCGTCAAGTTGTCGCTATAAGCGTCGGATTTCCGACGCTAATGTCTCATTTGCTATTGAGGTGGCTCCAATCTCCGACAGCCGGTCGTTTAACGACCTTGCGCTTCGCGGGCCCTTTGTGATTTGCTGGAAGCAAGCACAAAGGAGGTCCCATGATCGATGCCATACTCAACATGCTGCCCTATGCGCGGCGCTGGTTCCAGCCCACCCAGGAGGGCTTGGACATCGAAGACCTTGCCTATACCGCGAACCACGCGGCCGAAATCGGCGACTTGGAGCTTCTCCAGCGGTTGCTGGGCGACGGCCTCAACTACTTCTCGGATCCCGAAGGCCGCACGCCTTTGATGCAAGCCTCCCTCGCCGGGCATCCGGCCTGCGTCAAATATCTGCTTGAACTTGGATGGAACCCGATCGCGGCCGACGCGATGGGCCAGACCGCCCTCCATCTGGCGGCATCCGAGGGCCGCGTCGCCGTGTGCCGGCTGCTGATCACGCATTGCGACGCCGACCTCCTGGACGGCTATGGAGACAAGCCGATCGCGATTGCCGCGCGCTTGGGCTTCCTTGAAATCGTCAAGCTTCTGCTGCCGAAGACGGGCGACTGCCGAGGCGCCTTCATGGCCGCGATGGCCGAAGGCCGCGCCGGGATCGCCAAGGTCCTTCTGCCTCGCGTGAACCCGCGCGAGTGCTTCTCGGTGCGCAAGGGAGGCACGCCCTTGCGCAGTTGCGCAGTCCAGGGCCGCGCCGACTGTCTGGCGCTCATCATCTCCTCCTACGAGGAGTCCGAGCGCGACGAACTGGTGCGGGCGCTTGGCAGCGCCCGCGAGCGCGGGCATGACGCCGCGGCCGACTTGATCGCCGGCCGAATCGCCCAGCTCGACCTGGCCTTGCTCAACGACGATTTGGATCTCCACGCGAAGCTCGCGGGCGTTCCGGAGAGGGCCAAATCCAAGCGTCTATGAGGCCTCGGAAGAGCGCCTCGACACGCCCATAATGAACGCTACCGAGGGTTCGAAAGCGGCAGAAAAACACGGCTGAAAAACGGGCTGAAAACGGTGTCTCGCGACGGTGCGCGAGGCCTCGCCAAAGGGCCGAAAAATGGCCCGTTTGCGCGAGGTTGGAAGGGTGGAAGTTCGGACAAATGCCCCCATCGTTTCAGGGGAGCATAGGGGGACTGCGAGAGCGACTTATTGGATAAAGTCGTTTAAAATCAACGCACTAAAAGTCTTGCGCGAGTAGTGCTGCATCATGGGGGTGTGCGCCGACAGGTCGGGTACAGGCTTCTTGGCGGAGGAAATATCGTTTTGCATCAATGACTTGGCCAAGGGGTGCCCGGG
>Ga0228702_1000478_pt1 | contig 31087 bp, 27 predicted proteins | sample McNCre217_Aug_MG_2_FD_178018 | JGI IMG/M metagenome (GOLD analysis project Ga0228702, IMG submission 178018) | Freshwater microbial communities from McNutts Creek, Athens, Georgia, United States - 20-17_Aug_MG | ecosystem: Environmental > Aquatic > Freshwater > Creek | place: USA: Georgia...
TGTATTACGTTGGTGGGCTAACGCAGGAACAAATCGCGGCAGAGCTGGGCGTTTCGCGCCAACGTGCGCAACGTCTGGTCAGCCGGGCAATGGCCGAAGGCCTGATCCACGTCCGCCTTAACCATCCAATCGGCGCCTGCCTTGATCTGGAAGCCGCACTGACGGCGCGGTATGGCTTAACTCGCTGCCGCGTGGCACCCAGCCTTGGGCAGGGCGCAGACCCGGTTCGCAGCATTGCGCCCGCGGCTGCCGCCGAAACCGAACGGTTTTTGCGCATGCCGGGCCCGTCGGTGATCGGTCTTGGCACCGGGCGCGCGCTGCGCAGCATGGTGGATGCCATGTCGCCGATGGATGCCGAACAACACCGACTGGTGTCGCTGATTGGCAATATTGCGCCCGATGGGTCGGCCTCATTCTTCGATGTCGTCATGCGTATCGCTGACAAGGTGCGTGCGCCGCACTACCCGATGCCGGTGCCTGTGATCTCGCCCACGCCCGCCGAAAACGCCGCATTCCACGCGTTGGGGCCGGTGAAGAAAGTCGTTGATCTGGCGCGTGCCGCTGATGTCGTGATCGTCGGCGTTGGTCAAATGTCAAACGACGCGCCGCTGTTGAAAGACGGTTTCGTCACCCGGCAAGAGTTGGACGAGATGCAGGCCGCCGGCGCGGTCGGCGAAGTGGCCGGTTGGGTCTATGATTCGGCTGGCATGTATCTTGATGTTGGCACCAACCGGCGCACTGGCGGCGTTCGGGTTGAACCGGGGCTTGATCGCCCGTCTATCGGAATTGCTGCAGGTGCAACCAAGGTTGCGGCGCTGGCAGCTGCCCTTAAATCCCGCATTATCAACGGCGTGGTAACAGACGAACCCACCGCCCGTGCCCTTTTGACCCGCCGCTAACCTTCGCAATTGCGGCGGAAAAAGGGGCTTGACGACTCTGGGTCCGTTGTGAGCATTTACTCACCATGCGATGATTTGCTCATTCGCTATCCAGGGAGGATACCTATGAAAATGACGCTTCGCGCGCTGCTTGGCGCGACGGCTTTGCTTACCCTGACGGGTATGGCATCGGCCGAAACCACCACCATCACCGTTGCCACCGTGAACAACGGCGACATGGTCCGTATGCAAGGCCTGATGGACGACTTCTATGCCAAGAACCCCGACATCAAGGTCGAATGGGTCACGCTGGAAGAGAACGTCCTGCGCCAGAAAGTCACCACCGACATCGCCACCAAGGGCGGTCAGTTTGACGTGCTGACGATCGGCACCTACGAAGTTCCAATCTGGGGCAAAGCCGGCTGGCTGGTGTCGCTGAACGACCTTCCGGCAGATTATGATGCGGCAGACCTGCTGCCCGCCATCGCCGGTGGCCTGACGGTTGACGGCAACCTGTACGCGTCGCCGTTCTACGGCGAATCCTCGATGGTCATGTATCGCAAAGACCTGATGGATGCCGCTGGCCTGACCATGCCGGAAGCCCCGACTTGGGCCGACATCAAGACCGCTGCCGAAAAGATGACCGACAAGTCGAAAGAACAGTACGGCATCTGCCTGCGCGGCAAAGCTGGCTGGGGCGAAAACATGGCGTTCCTGACCGCGATGTCGAACTCGTTCGGCGCCAAGTGGTTCGACGAAAACTGGAACCCGCAGTTCGATCAGCAGCCGTGGAAAGACACGCTGAACTTCTACCTTGATCTGATGAACAACTACGGCCCGCCCGGCGCTTCGAACAACGGCTTCAACGAAAACCTTGCGCTGTTCCAACAAGGCCATTGCGGCATGTGGATCGACGCGACCGTTGCTGCGTCTTTCGTGACCGGCAAAGACAGCACCGTGGCTGACAAGGTCGGCTTCGCTTTGGCCCCCGACAATGGTCTGGGCAAGCGCGGCAACTGGCTCTGGGCATGGTCGCTGGCCATTCCGGCAGGCTCGGCAAAGGTTGACGCAGCGAAAGCCTTCATCAACTGGGCAACCAACAAAGACTACGCCGCCTTGGTCGCTTCGAAAGAAGGCTGGGCAAACGTACCTCCGGGAACCCGTTCGTCGCTGTATGCGAACCCGGAATACGCAAAGGTTCCCTTCGCCAAGATGACGCTGGACAGCATCAACGCAGCTGATCCGACCCATCCGACGGTTGATGCGGTTCCCTACACCGGCGTCCAGTTTGTTGCGATCCCGGAATTCCAGGGCTTTGCGACCGCAGTTGGCCAACAGTTCTCGGCAGCATTGGCTGGCACCACCTCGGCAGACGATGCCTTGGCTGCAAGCCAGGAACTGGTGAAAACTGAAATGACCAAAGCCGGTTACATCAAGTAACCGCACTAGGGCGGGGCCGATCTCCCAAGGCGGCCCCGCCTTTCCCATTTCCAAGACCCACCCCGGAAGGAGCCTGTCATGGCCACCGCGCACTCCCGCACCGCCGCCCGGTTGATGGTTTCCCCTGCAGTTATCCTGTTGTTTTTGTGGATGATCGTGCCGCTGGGGATGACGATTTACTTTTCATTCTTGCGCTACAACCTGCTGACGCCCGGCACATCCTTTGCTGGCTTTGACAACTACTACTACTTCCTGACCCAAGCCGCGTTCTGGGACGCATTGCGCAACACCATCACCTTGGTTGTTGGCGTGCTGTTGATCACCGTGTTCGGCGGCATCGGCCTTGCGCTGTTGCTGGATCAGCCGATGTGGGGTCAAGGCATCGTCCGCGTCATGGTCATCGCGCCCTTCTTTGTCATGCCTACGGTTTCGGCACTGGTTTGGAAGAACATGTTCATGAACCCGGTGAACGGCATGTTTGCCCACATCGCCAAGGGTCTTGGGCTGCAACCCTATGATTTTCTGTCACAAGCCCCGCTTGCCTCGATCATCCTGATTGTAGCGTGGAGCTGGCTGCCGTTTTCCACCCTGATCCTGCTGACCGCGCTGCAAAGCCTTGACCGCGAACAGCAAGAAGCCGCCGAAATGGATGGCGCAAGCCCGCTGGCGCGCTTTTGGTATCTGACCATTCCGCACCTGACCCGTTCGATCACCGTGGTGATCCTGATCCAGACCATTTTCCTGCTGTCGGTCTTTGCCGAAATTCTGGTCACCACCAACGGCGGCCCCGGCACGGCGTCCACCAACCTGCCCTACCTCGTTTACGCGCAGTCCTTGCTGTCGTTCGACGTCGGTGGCGGTTCTGCTGGCGGCATCATCGCCGTCATCCTCGCAAACATCGTTGCCTTCTTCCTGATGCGGATGATTGGCAAGAACCTGGAGGCATGACCCATGGCCCGCAAAACCACCCAGACCCGCAAAGCCGTTGTCACCGCCTTGGCTTGGGCCATCGGTTTCCTGATCTTCTTCCCGATCTTGTGGACCATCCTGATGAGCTTCAAGTCGGAAGGCGACGCCATCAAAGCCCCGCTTGATATGCTTGCCGCGCCGTGGAGCCTTGAAAGCTATGGCGAGGTGCAGACCCGGTCAAACTATGCGCTGCACTTCTGGAACTCGGTGATCTTGTCATTCGGCTCGACCCTGCTGGCCTTGGTGATCGCCATTCCCGCCGCCTGGGCGATGGCTTTCGTGCCCGGCAAACGCACCAAAGACCTGCTGATGTGGATGCTGTCGACCAAGATGATGCCCGCCGTGGGCGTTCTGGTGCCGATGTATCTGATGTTCCGCGACCTTGGCCTGCTCGATAGCCGCTCCGGCCTTGTGGTGGTGCTGACGCTGATCAACCTGCCGATCGTCATCTGGATGCTGTATACCTACTTCAAGGAAATCCCCGGTGAAATCCTTGAAGCCGCCCGCATGGATGGTGCTTCGCTGCGCAGCGAGATTCTGTATGTGCTGACCCCGATGGCGATTCCCGGCATCGCTTCGACCATGTTGCTGAACATCATCCTGGGTTGGAACGAAGCCTTCTGGACGCTGCAACTGACCACCTCTGACGCCGCCCCGCTGACGCAATTCATCGCCAGCTACTCGTCGCCCGAAGGTCTGTTCTACGCCAAACTGTCGGCCGCCAGCACCATGGCCATCGCGCCAATCCTGATCCTTGGCTGGTTCAGCCAGAAACAACTTGTCCGCGGCCTGACGTTCGGCGCCGTGAAATGAAACTCCGGAAATGAGGCCAACATGGGCAAGATAACACTTAAATCCGTCCGTAAGTCTTTTGGCGACGTTGATGTCATCCCTTCGATCGACCTTGGTATCGAAGATGGCGAGTTCGTGGTTTTCGTCGGCCCGTCGGGCTGCGGCAAATCTACCCTGCTGCGGCTGATTGCAGGCTTGGAAGACACCACCTCTGGCACCATCGAAATCGACGGTGCCGACGCCACCAGCCTGCCGCCCGCCAAGCGCGGCCTTGCGATGGTGTTCCAATCCTATGCGCTTTACCCGCATATGAGCGTGCGCAAAAATATCGCCTTCCCGCTGAAAATGGCAGGCATCGACCCTGCGGTGATCGAGCAGAAGGTGAACAACGCCGCCAAGGTGCTGAACCTGACCAGCTACCTTGATCGCCGGCCCGGCCAACTGTCTGGCGGTCAACGCCAGCGCGTTGCCATTGGCCGCGCCATCGTGCGGGAACCGGCGGCCTTCTTGTTCGATGAACCGCTGTCGAACCTTGACGCGGCGCTGCGCGTTAACATGCGTCAAGAAATTTCCGAACTACATCAGTCGCTTAAAACCACGATGATCTATGTGACGCATGATCAGGTCGAAGCCATGACCATGGCCGACAAGATCGTTGTGCTGAACGCAGGCCGCATCGAACAGGTCGGCAGCCCGCTGGATCTGTATCGCAACCCGGCCAACACCTTCGTTGCCGGTTTCATCGGCAGCCCGAAGATGAACCTGATCACCGGTGCCGAGGCGGCAAAACACAACGCCACCACGATTGGCGTTCGCCCCGAACATCTTGACATCACCGCCGACGGTCCGTGGCACGGCACCGTTGGCCTGTCAGAGCATCTTGGCTCTGACACCTTCCTCAAAGTTGCCGTCGCAGGCATGGAGCCGATCACCGTTCGCGCGGGCGGCGACTTGAACCTGCGGCCCGGCGACAAAATCGGTCTGGCACCGCAGGCGGGCAAATTGCACCGCTTCGGACAAGACGGAAAGGCACTGGCATGAGACTGAATGGTAAAACCGCCCTGATCACCGGGGCCGCGCGTGGCATCGGATATGAATTCGCCCGCGCCTACATTGCCGAAGGTGCCACGGTTGCGCTGGCAGACATCAATGCCGAAGCGGTGGCGCAAGCGGCTGCGGCTTTGGGGCCAAAGGCGATCGGCATCCAGATGGATGTGACATCGCAGGCATCAATTGACGCGGGCTTTGCGGCCGCCACCACCGCGATGGGTGGGCTGGATATTCTGGTGAACAATGCCGCGCTGTTTTCGGCCGCCCCCATCGTCGAAATCACCCGCGCCGATTATGACCGTTTGTTCGCTGTGAACGTCACCGGCACGCTGTTTTGCATGCAGGCGGCGGCAAAGCACATGATCGCCGCCGGAAAAGGCGGCAAAATCATCAACATGGCGTCGCAAGCCGGTCGTCGTGGGGAAGGTTTGGTTGCGGTCTATTGCGCCACCAAAGCCGCAGTGATCAGCCTGACCCAGTCAGCCGGTCTGAACCTGATTGCCAACAAGATCAACGTAAACGCCATTGCCCCCGGTGTGGTCGACGGTGAACATTGGGATGGCGTTGATGCGTTCTTCGCCAAATATGAAAACAAACAGCCGGGCCAGAAAAAGCGCGAAGTTGGCGCGGCGGTTCCCTTCGGTCGCATGGGCACTGCCCAAGACCTGACAGGCATGGCGATCTTTCTGGCAACGCCAGAAGCCGACTACATCGTTGCCCAGTGCTTCGGCGTAGACGGCGGCAACTGGATGGCATGACCATGAACACCGCGTCTCACACCACGTCATTGCCTGCCTATGATCGCAGCAAACTGACTGCGGGCATTGTTCATATTGGCCTTGGCAACTTTCACCGCGCCCATATGGCGGTGTATCTGGACGATCTTTTTGCCACAGGCCAAGGCCATGATTGGGCAATCTTGGGTGCCGGTGTTCGCGAAGGCGACGCCCGCATGCGCGATGCGCTTTTGGCGCAAGATTGCCTGTCGACGGTGATCGAACTGGACCCCAACGGCAAATCTTGCCGCCGCATCGGTTCGATGATCGGCTTTGTCGAAGTGCAGCCCGACAATGCCGCGCTGATTGCGGCAATGTCGCGCCCCGAAATCCGCATTGTGTCCCTGACCGTGACCGAAGGCGGCTATTTCATCGACCCGGCAACAGGGCAGTTTGACCCGACAGCGCCCGAAATCGTGGCCGACGCTGCAAACCCGCATCGCACCGCCTTTGGCGCGATTATCGCCGCCCTAAAAGCGCGCCGGGCTGCAGGCATCGCCGCTTTCACCGTGATGTCTTGTGACAACCTGCCGGGCAACGGCCATGTCACCGAAGCCGCCGTCTGCGGCTTGGCGCGCCTGTCGGACCCAAGCCTTGCCGATTGGATCAAGGCCAATGTCGCCTTCCCCAACGGCATGGTTGACCGCATTACCCCGGCCACCGGCCCGCGCGAACGCGCCATGGCCGAAGCCTTTGGCCTGCAAGACCCGGTGCCAGTCACCTGCGAACCGTTCCGTCAATGGGTGCTGGAAGACAACTTCCCCGCCGGCCGTCCGGCGCTGGAACAGGTGGGCGTCACCTTTACCCCGCATGTCCACGCCTATGAGGCGATGAAAATTCGCATCCTGAACGGCGGCCACGCCACCATCGCCTATCCGGGCGGCCTGATGGACATTGAATATGTTCACGAGGCAATGGCGCATCCGCTGATCCTTGGCCTGCTGAACAAGGTTGAACAAGACGACATCATTCCCACCGTGGCACCGGTGCCGAACACTGATCTGGCGGCGTATTATCGCCAAATCGTCGAACGGTTTTCCAACCCCGAAGTGGCCGATACCGAACGGCGGCTGTGTCTTGACGGGTCAAACCGGCAACCGAAATTCATCGTGCCGCCACTGCGCGACGCGCTGGCTTCGGGCAGCAAGGCCGAAGGTCTGGCCTTGGTGTCGGCGTTGTGGTGCCGCTATTGCACCGGCACCTCTGACCGTGGCACCCACATCGCGCCCAACGATCCGAACTGGGATATCCTGCAAGCCAACGCGATTGCTGCGCAAGGCAACCCACAGCTTTGGCTGGAACAGCGCAGCATCTACGGCGATCTTGCCGACCATCCCAGCTTTCCGGCCACCTTCGCCGCAGCCCTTGGTCGCGTGCGAGACCTGGGGGCCGAAGGCGCGATCCGCCACTATCTGGCCATGTGAACAAACCCTGTGCGGCGGCGCGCACTTCCCGAAAGCCGCGCCGCCCTTTATGTCTGATGCCAACAAAGGGGATCAGACATGACCGTCGAACTTGGCCTTGATACTTTCGGTGACGTAACCCAAACCGCAGACGGCAAAGACCTGCCGATGGATCAGGTGCTGCGCGATGTGGTGGAACAAGCGGTTCTGGCCGATCAGGTCGGCATCCATTTCATCGGCCTTGGCGAACATCATCGCCCCGATTTCGCGATCTCGTCCCCCGAGGTGATTTTGGGTGCCATCGCCAGCCGCACCCAGAACATCCGTCTGGGCACTGCCGTTACCGTGCTGTCCTCCGATGATCCGATCCGGGTGTTTCAACGCTTTTCCACCCTGAACGCGCTGTCGAATGGCCGGGCCGAGGTGATTTTGGGGCGCGGCTCTTTCACCGAATCCTATCCGCTGTTTGGCTATTCGCTAGAAGACTACGAACTTTTGTTCGAAGAAAAGCTCGATATCTTCGCCAAGCTGGTGCGCCAACCCAGCATTACATGGTCTGGCCAGACCCGCACCCCGCTGACCAACCAAATCGTCTATCCGCCGCTTGGCCCGCAAGGGCTGACCACTTGGGTCGGCGTTGGCGGCAGCCCGGAATCGGTGGTGCGCGTGGTGCGGCAAGACCTGCAATTGATGCTGGCGATCATCGGCGGCGACCCGCGCCGCTTTGCCCCCTACATCGACCTGTACCACCGCGCCTGCGCGCAACTGGAACGCCCGGTGCGCCCGATTGGCATCCATTCGCCGGGCTTTGTCGCGGCAACGGATGAAGAGGCACAAGAAACCCTGTGGCCGCATTACCAGACCATGTTTGGCCGCTTGGGCCGCGAACGCGGTTGGCCGCCCACAACCAAAGATCGCTATCTGGAAGAGGTGCAGCACGGATCTTTGTACGTCGGTTCCCCCGAAACCGTGGCGCGCAAAATCGCAAGCGCGATGCGCGATCTGGGTATCCAGCGTTTTGACATGAAATACACCACTGGCCCAGTGCCGCATCAGGCCCAGTTGACCTGCCTCCAGCTGTACGGGGAAAAAGTGATCCCGATGGTGCAAGACATGTTGCACGGTTAAACAGAAGGATGTGATCGCCACCACCGCGACGGGCAATACGATTGTGCGTCGCGGGCGCAAGCCCGCTAAATTCCGCGCCGTCGCCACGACAATGCCCAATTTCCCGCGCCAGTCTTGCGCGACCAAAGGCGCTTCTTGCCGTGGCGAAAGGAAACCGCATGCTCGATCTGGCCCCCGACCGCCGCAACCTGGAGCCGATCGAAACCGCGTCGCGGGATCAAATCATGGCGCTGCAACTGTCACGGCTGAAATGGTCGCTGGCGCATGCCTATCACAACATCCCGCATTATAACGCCGCCTTCAAAGCCGCTGCCGTGCATCCTGATGATCTGCGCAGCTTGGATGATATTGTGCGGTTTCCGTTCACCCAAAAGGCAGACCTACGGGCAAATTACCCGTTTGGCATGTTTGCCGTGCCGCGCGAAAAGGTCATTCGGCTGCATGCGTCTTCTGGCACAACCGGCAAGGCAACCGTCGTTGGCTATACCGCGCAAGACCTGACGACTTGGGCCGATCTGATGGCGCGTTCGATGCGGGCTTGCGGCACACGCACCGGCGATGTGGTGCACCTGTCCTTCGGCTATGGCCTGTTTACCGGCGGCTTGGGCTTTCATTACGGTGCAGAACGCATGGGTTGCACCGTAGTTCCGGTATCAGGCGGCATGACGCATCGGCAAGTGACGCTGATCGAAGATTTCGGAGCCACCACCATCGGCTCGACCCCGTCCTATATGCTGTCGATCCTGGATGAATACCGCGCCCAAGGCCGCGACCCGCGGCAAAGCCCGCTGCGTGTCGGCATCTTTGGCGGCGAACCCTGGACCAACGCCATGCGCACCGAAATCGAACAGGCTTTCGACATGCATGCGCTGGATTGCTATGGCCTGTCAGAGGTGATCGGCCCCGGCGTGGCGATTGAATGTGTCGAAACAAAAGATGGCCTGCATCTGTGGGAAGACCATTTCCTTGCCGAAATCATCGATCCTGACACTGGCGCTGTGCTGCCCGACGGGCAATTGGGCGAACTGGTGCTGACATCCCTGACCAAAGAAGCCATGCCGATTGTGCGCTATCGCACCCGCGATCTGACCCGGCTGCTGCCCGGCACCGCCCGCAGCATGCGCCGTATCGAAAGGCTGCGCGGCCGCAGCGACGACATGATCATCCTGCGCGGCGTCAATGTATTTCCCAGCCAGATCGAAGAACAAGTGCTGGCGCAGCCGGGGCTTGCGCCGCATTTCCAGATCGAACTGCGCCGCGAGGGCCGGATGGACAGCATGGCCATCTCCGTCGAAGCCGCCAGCTCTGCTGAAGAACGCCTGTACCTTGCCGCGCGATTGCAAAAGCGCATCAAGCAGATCTTGGGCCTCACCGTGCAGGTCAACGCTGGCGCACCGGGGTCGGTGCCAAGGCTCGAAGGCAAAGCCGTGCGCATCGTCGACAACCGCCCGAAAGCCTGACTTTGGGGGCTGCATGTCAAACGTGGCGTTGGACGCAGCCAAGGCGCCTCCGGCGGGAGTATTTCAGAAAGAGCAATACCCGCTTGCGGCGCGGTGGTCTGACGTTGCGCGTCGGGCTAAAGGCGAAAGCCTTCGGGGATGGCGTCTTGGCCGGTGAGCACCAGATCTGCCATAACCTCTGCCACTTTCGGCGCCATGCCAAAGCCGATCTTGAAGCCGCCATTCGCCACAAAATGCCCGGCCCGGCCCGGCCAAGCCCCCAGCACCGGCGCGCGGGTTTTCGCCCGTGGCCGCAGCCCGGCCCAACGGTCAACCAGCTTGGCCGAGGCCAGCACCGGCAGCGCCGCAATCGCCTTGGCGTGCAGCGCATCAAGCTGGGCGTCGGTCGCCAGATCGGTCCAGTGCAGTTCCGAGGTGGACCCGATGGCCACGGTGCCGTCGATATGCGGCACCACATGCAACCCGTCGACAAACAGTTGCGGCAGGTCCGGCGCATCATAGGCCAGCGACAGCGCCTGCCCCTTGACGCCGCCGCCAATCGGACGCCCCAGATCGGCCGTCAAAGCCTCTAGCCCCGCGACCCCGGTTGCCCAAACCACAGCCCCTTCATCAGTCGCATCACCAACCACCACCTCGCCATCCACGGCACGGATCGCGGCGACCAAGGCCGCCACCGCCAACCGCGGATGCAGCCGCGCGCTCAACGTGTCTTCGACCAACCAGCCCGAGGGCGAAACCGGCTCCCACGCGGCACCGGTTGCGGGCACCACCCGCCATTCAGCGCGGCCCTGCCACAGATCACCCGCCGAAAGGCTGCGCGCGCGCGCAAGGTCAACCGCCGCAGCATCGGCCAAAGGCTGCAAACGGCCAACGCGACCATAGCCGGTTGCCAGCCCCGAAGCGGCTTCAACGGCCGCCCACCAGCTTTCGGCCATCAGCAGGCTTGCCAGTTGAAAGGCTTTCTTTTCGTTCCAACTTTCCGGCACATGCGGGCTGAGGGCGCCAACCACGCCGCCCGACGATCCGGCCCCGATCCGCACCGCTTCAATCAGCCGGACCTTCGCGCCACGCCGCGCGATTTCCCACGCCACCGCAAGACCGAAGATGCCGCCGCCGCGCACCGTCACTTCCACCCTTGCCATTCCGCGCCGCCTCTCTCATGGTCCGCCCGACCAAGGCCATATGACAGATGAACCCCCCAGACCATAGCCCCCTGAACTGGCGCGACGGCGTGATCCCGGTGTCGACGCGGTTTGACGACCCGTATTTTTCACTAAACGATGGCTTGTCGGAAACCCGCCACGTCTTTCTGGCAGGCAATGACCTTCCGGCGCGGCTGACCCCCGGTTTTCACGTTGCGGAACTGGGCTTTGGTACCGGGCTGAATCTGCTGGCGCTGCTGATCGCAAATCCTTCGGTGCCGATCCGGTATACCAGTTTCGAAGCGTTTCCGCTGACCGCCGATGAAATCGCCCGCGCCCTGAACCACTTCCCCGAAGCCGAGGCTGTGGCGGCGCCGTTCTTGGCGCAATGGGCAGCAGGGGCGACCACGCTGACGCTTGGCCCGATCACCGCAGAAATCATCATCGGCGATGCCCGCCAAACCCTTGCCGCGTCAACGCTGCAGGCCGACGCCTGGTTTCTGGATGGCTTTTCGCCCGCGAAAAACCCCGAGCTTTGGTCACCCGAAATTCTGGCCGAGGTTGGCCGCCACACCGCCCCCGGCGGCACCTTTGCAACCTATACCGCAGCGGGCCATGTGCGCCGATCACTGGCCGAGGCAGGCTTTCACGTTGAACGCGCGCCGGGTCATGGCCGCAAACGCCACATGTCAAAGGGCCAGTTGCTATGACGCAAAATCGCAAGGGCATTTTGTTGATGATCGCCGCCGTCGCGGCTTTTGCGGTGCAAGACGGATTTTCGCGGCATTTGGCAGGCAATTACAACACGTTGATGGTGGTGATGCTGCGCTACTGGGTGTTTGCTGCCTTTGTGATCATGCTGGCGCTGCGCCGCCCCGAAGGCGCGCGCAGTGCGGTGCAGTCGAACCGGCTTTGGGCGCATCTGATGCGCGCGGTGCTGCTGGTTGTTGAAATCTGCCTGATGGTCTGGGGCTATACCATGATCGGCCTGATCAACGCGCTGGCCATCTTTACCATCTGCCCGCTTGTTGTGGTGGCGCTGTCCGGCCCGATCCTGGGCGAAAAGCTAAGCTGGCAGCGCTGGGCCGCCGTTGGCATCGGGATGGCGGGCGTCTTGATCATCCTGCGCCCCGGCTTTGGTGTGTTCTCGTTGCCAGCGCTGCTGCCCATCGGCTCTGCCGTGCTGTTTGGCACCTATTCGGTGCTGACCCGCCTGACCACACGCGACGAGCCCAGCTTTCCGGCGTTCTTTTGGCCCGCCGTCATTGGCGCGGTGTTGATCACCGCAATCGGCCTGCCGCATTGGCAGGCGATCACCCCGCAAGACTGGGGCTTTGTGGCGTGCTATGCTGCGACCTCTATCTTATCGAACTGGCTGCTGCAGAAATGCTATGAAACCGCCGAGGCGTCGGCCGTGCAACCCTTTGCTTACCTGCATATCGTGTTTGCCTCGATGATCGGCATCACGGTGTTTGGCGAGACCCTTGCTGTCCCGGTCATCCTTGGCACCGCGCTGATCATTGTCGCCGGTATCTGGGCGCTGTGGAATGAAAAGACCCCGATGGAAGCCCCCCATGACTAAACATGCCATGCAAAACCGACAGAATACCCGGCTTGGTATCGGGCTGATGGCTGCGTCTTGCGTAGTGTTTGCCCTGCAAGACGGCGTGTCGCGCCACCTTGGTGCCGCGTATCCGGTGCAAATGGTGGTGATGATCCGGTTCTGGTTCTTCGCGCTTTTTGTCATTGCCTTGGCCGCGCGCGCACCGGGCGGCATCAGGGCTGCCATCCACACCAAACACCCGGTGCTGCAACCGCTGCGCGGGCTGATTTTGGTGGTCGAGGTGGCGATCATGGTCGTCGCCTTCGTGCACCTTGGCCTGATCGAAACCCACGCTGTCTTTACCTGCTACCCTTTGCTTGTCGCGGCGCTGTCCGGTCCGGTTCTGGGCGAAAAGGTCGGCTGGCGGCGCTGGACCGCCATCACCATCGGCTTTGTCGGTATTCTGATCATCCTGAAACCGGGGGTCACGGTATTCTCGCCTTGGGCGATCATTCCGTTCGTGTCGGCGTTCATCTTTGCCCTTTACGGCCTGCTAACCCGCTTTGTGGCCCGCCAAGACGCCGCCTCTGTCAGTTTCTTCTGGACAGGTGTTACCGGGGCCATCGCGATGACACCGGTGGGGCTGTATTACTGGCAGCCGATGGCACAGGGCGATTGGATTTTCATGGCAACGCTGTGCTGCACCGCCTGCTTGGGCCACTGGCTGCTGATACAATCCCTTGCCGTCGCCGAAGCCTCCGCCGTGCAGCCCTTTGCCTATTTGCAACTGGTGTTCATCTCGTGCCTTGGGCTGTTTTACTTTGGCGAAACCCTGCGGCCCAACGTGGCGGTCGGGGCGATCTTGGTGGTTGCCGCCGGACTGTTCACCCTGTGGCGGCAACGGGTCAAAGGCGAACCCGCCACCGCCGTATGATCTGCGCATCGCCAACCAAGGGCGGCGATGCTACCGCCCCGTCAGTTCGGCGGTAATCCGCACCGGCCCCGCCTTGCCCTTCAACTTGGCCCGATAAATCACCACGCCTTCGGCCACCCGCATCACATAGGTGCGGGTTTCGGTGAAGGGGATCATTTCAACCCAATCCACCACATCCACCGACGCGCTCCGCGGATCGCCAAATTGTTTGATCCATTTGCGCGGCCGCCCCGGTCCGGCGTTATACCCCGCCGCGATCAGCGCCACCGCAGGCCCGAACTCTTCGGCCATATGCCCCAAATAGGCCGAGCCCATCCGCACATTGAAAGCAGGGTCAGAAATCAAACGCGAGGCCGAGCTTTTTTCACCCAACTTCAGCGCCACATGCTGCGCGGTATCGGGCATCACCTGCATCAACCCGCGCGCGCCCGCTTTGCTTTGCGCCGCCGGATCAAACTCGCTTTCCCGCCGCGAGATAGACAACGCCAACGCCCGACTGACAGGCAGGTTATCCGGCACGAAATCCGGCACCGGATAATAGGCGCGCGGCAAAATCAGCCCGCGCTCTGCCGCCGCCTTGGCCACCAGCACGGCGATATGCGGCTCTTCCATCCGCAGCGCCAAATCGGCAAGCTGTTCAAGCTCTGCGCCATTCAGGCTTTCCGCCAGATGCAAAAAGAACCGCTTCGCCAAGGTCCGGTCGCCCGCCTGCGCCAGCAGTCGCCCAGCCGCCAACACCGAAGATTGCGCAAAACCAGAACTCTTCCACCCCGGCCCCGGTTCCCCCACATTCACCAGCGCCGGGTCCAGCGGCAGGCCAATCTTTTCCGAAGCCAGCATGCCATAAAACGCTGTCTGGTTGCGCGCCGCCCGCGCATAGGCCGCGTTCGCCCCGGCGCTATCGCCCTTGGCCTCCAGCGCCCGCCCCATCCAATATTCGGCCCGCGCCACCGAAATCGGCGTCGCAACCGCTTCTTTCAGGTGCTTGAAATGTTTTAGCGCCGTATCCGGGTCGTCCAATTTGCGCAGCGCAATGAAGCCCGCCAGAAACTCCAGATCAACATAGCTATCGCCTTCGGTCATCTGATGGCTTGCCGCCACCCGGAAAGCCAGCTTTGGCTGACCCTGCCGCAACAAGATCCGCGCCAGATCCGCCCGCCGCTTTGACCATGCCGCCGGATCACCCAAACTCGCCGCCGATTTGCTCCGTTCCAGAATAAGCGCCGCCGCATCGTCATAGCGATCAGCGCGCATCCGGTAGTTGAATCGGTCATAGGCCAGCCCGGCATCGGCAAGCGCGGCCTGCGGCACCGCGTCAACCAAGGCCACCGCTTTGCTGCTATCCGCCTGCAACGCCATCCGCGCCAGCGCCAAAGCCTTCCACGTGGGCGAAACTCTTGGCAGCATCCGCTCTGCCTCGGCCCGCCGCCCGCCCTCCCACAAAATCCGATCCAAGCGAACCTCATGCGCAACCGACAGCACATCGCCCATCATCGCCAGCATCGCATCTTCGTCAGCGGCCTCGAACTTCAACTCGGTCCAGCCGCGAAACGCTTCGGCCTCGGCATCGCTTTGCCGCCCCAACGCCAACAGCGCCCGCACCAAAGCCACGCTGCCCAACCCGGTTTTTGGGACATCACTGCCAAAATACGCCACCACCCGCGCCGGATCGGTCGACCGCGCCACCGCGACTTCGCCCTTTTCTTTCAGCAGCGGCAGGCCGGGCCAATCTGGCCGCCGCGCCAGAAACGATTCGTAATCGCCCAGCTTGCCCTGACTGTCGCGCAACCATTGCCAAAGAATAATGTCCCCACCAACCGCCCCCGCCCCTTGGGCTGCGGTCAGCGCTTCGGTCCAATCCTTGGTCTCCGCCGCCTTCAATGCAACAGCCAAAGCCCCCGCCTCATCGGCGCGTGCCATGCCTTGTCCCATCAGAAGAAACGAAACGGCGACCGCTTTTGCGATCTTGATTATTCTGCTCATCGCCAAATTGTGCCTCAAGCCCAGATTCAGCACAACCCATAAGGGCGTTACCGCGCCATTCCCCCGGCAATTCACCGCCCATGCTTGGCAAACGCCGCGTGCCCCGCTAGGTAAGTCGCGTTTACAATCGGGCGACTCAATCCAGCCCTCACATAGGAGACGCGCACCATGATCAAAGGGTCCATTCCCGCACTGGTTACGCCGTTCAAGAACGGTGAACTCGATCTGGTGACGCTGAAGAAACTTGTCGAATGGCACATCGCCGAAGGCTCCACCGGTCTGGTTCCGGTCGGCACCACCGGAGAAAGCCCGACGCTCAGCCATGAAGAACACCAAAAGGTCATCGAAGTCGTCGTTGAAACCGCCGCGGGCCGGGTACCGGTGATCGCGGGGGCGGGTTCAAACAACACCGTCGAAGGCATTTCGCTGATCCGCTTTGCCGAAAAAGTCGGCGCCGATGCCGCGCTGGTGGTGACGCCCTATTACAACAAGCCGACCCAAGCCGGGATGATCGCGCATTACACCGCGTTGCACGACTGCTGCACCCTGCCGATCGTGATCTACAATATCCCCGGCCGTTCGGTCGTTGACATGACGCCCGACACCATGGGCCAACTGGCGAAACTGCCGCGCATCATCGGTGTCAAAGACGCCACCGGCAAGATCGAACGCGTGTCGATGCAGCGGGCGTCCTGCGGCAAGGATTTCATCCAGCTTTCCGGCGAAGACGCCACCGCACTGGGCTTCAACGCCCACGGCGGTGTTGGCTGCATTTCGGTCACCGCCAACGTCGCCCCGCGGCTTTGCGCCGAATTCCAAGCCGCCACGCTGGCGGGCGACTATGCCAAGGCGCTGGAATACCAAGACCGCCTGATGCCGCTGCACGAAGCCATCTTCATCGAACCGGGCCTTGCTGGCGCCAAATATGGCCTGTCGCTGCTGGGCCTGTGCAGTGAAGATGTCCGCCTGCCGCTGCTGCCGCTGACCGACCCCACCAAAGCCCGCATCAAAGCTGCGATGCAGCACGCTGGTCTGATCTAAGCCCGCATTCACATTGGTCTTAAATATCCCCGCCGGAGGCACGCGACCTAACCGCAGAAGCCTCCGGCGGGGATATTTTTGCCAAGATGAAGCACAGCCAAAGGCAATGCCATGACCAAACGCGGGGCCGACGGTAATCTTGCAGGCAGTCTTTGGATGGTGGCCTCAATGGCCGGATTCGCTGTGGAAGATGCCTTTCTGAAAGCCGCATCGCAAAAGATCCCGGTTGGCGAGGCAATCTTGCTGATGGGTCTTATCGGGATTGTCAGCTTTTCGCTGCTGGCCACGCACGCCAAGCAACCACCACTGCCACGCGCCGCCTTCACCGGCACCATGGCGACGCGGTCGGTTTTTGAAATCACCGGTCGGCTGTTCTACGCGCTGGCGATTGCGCTGACCCCGATTTCGGTCGCCTCCTCAATCCTGCAGGCCACGCCGCTGGTTGTGGTGTTGGGCGCGGCAGTGATGTTTCGCGAAAAAGTAAGCCCGTCACGTTGGGCCTTGATCCTGCTGGGTTTCGTCGGGGTGCTGATCATCTTGCGCCCCGGTCCGTCGGGTTTTGACGCCTTGTCGTTGTTGGCGCTGATCGCGATGGCTGGCTTTGCCGGCCGCGATCTTGCCACCCGCGCAGCACCACCCGCCCTGTCAAACGCGCAACTGGGCGTCACCGGATTTATCATGCTTGCGCTGTCGGGCGTGATCATTCTTGCGGTGTCGGGCGGGGCGCTGCTCCCCGATGCGCTGACCCTGCTGCTGGTTTCAGGGGCCGCTTTGTTCGGTATTTCGGCCTATGCCGCGCTGACCACCGCCATGCGCACTGGTGAAGTTGGGGTTGTCACCCCGTTTCGCTATACCCGCCTGCTGTTTGCGATGGTACTTGGCATCACGGTGTTTGGCGAACACCCCGACGCCGCCACCTTGGTTGGCGCGGCGGTGATTGTCGGTTGCGGCATCATCTTGCTTGCACAAACCCGTCGCCGCAGCCCGCGCTAAGCCTCATGCTTGCGCCGCGTCTCTAGCTGACCCAACCGCACCTGCCGCAAGCCTTCGATCAACAGCGCGGTCAGCAGGCCAAAGTTCAAAAAGCCGTTCGCAGCCTCCATCCCTGCCAACAAACGCCACTCACTTGATGGCACCAAATCGCCCAGACCCAGCGTGGTATAGGCGACCAGGCTGAAATAAACCGCCTGCTCCAGCGTCGCAAACGCCCCCAACGCGACATAGGCAACAGCCCAGATCCAAACCCCAACCGTGACCACGCCCAGAACCCACAGTGAAACCCCGGCCAACAGCAACACCAGCTTCGGGCGATGCGGCGGGCGCAAAAGCCACCCATGGGTGCGCAGCAAAATATCCTCCAGCACCATCGCGGCAATTGCCGCCAAGGTGATATTCACCAGCAAAAGCGCGGTCCCCACCGCAATCTGAAACATCATCCACGCCCCGCTTCTGGACTTTCATCCCCGCCTCGCCTATCTCGGGCGCATCATGGCAGAGAAATCCGATCCCAATTCCAAACTGATCGCCGAAAACCGGCGTGCAAGATTCGATTACCACATCGAATCTGATCTGGAAGCCGGGATTATGCTTTATGGTTCCGAGGTAAAGTCGCTTCGCAAAGGCGGCTCTAACATCGCCGAAAGCTATGCCTCGGTTGAGGGGGGCGAGTTGTGGCTGATCAACAGCTATATCGCGCCCTATTTGCAGGCCAACCTGTTCCCGCATGAAGAACGCCGCCGCCGCAAGCTGTTGGTGTCAAAGAAAGAACTGTCGCGTCTGTGGAATGCCGTCGGCCGCGAAGGCATGACCATCGTTCCGATGCTGATGTATTTCAACGACCGTGGCATCGTGAAGCTCAAGCTGGGCGTCGCCAAGGGCAAGAAACTGTCCGACAAACGCGAAACCAGCGCCAAGCGCGACTGGGATCGCGAAAAGTCGCGGCTGCTGAAGCAAAACCTGAAGGGCATGTAGCCGCTTTGGCGGTTCGGCGCAGTTGATCTGCCATTAATGCGGGCGCCATCGGTAACTTTCTTGCGCAGGCGGTGGTTGCCACGCCGACGCTCCCTTGCCTGACTGCCGCCATCGGTTTAACTGCAAGCATCCCCCTGAGAGGAGCTTGCACATGACCCCGTCTGCTGCCGATGACCCCAAAACGCTGGTGTCCACCGATTGGCTGGCCGCGCATTTGAAAGACCCCGATCTACGGGTGATTGACGCAAGCTGGTATCTACCCGATGCCAAGCGCGATGCGAAAGCCGAATATGCCGCGGCCCATATCCCCGGTGCGCGGTTCTTCGACATTGACGAAATCACCGACCAACGGTCGAACCTGCCGCATATGGCGCCGCCGCCGGAAAAGTTCATCTCGCGCCTACGCGCCATGGGTATCGGCGATGGCCACCAAGTGGTGATCTATGACGGCTCTGGTCTGTTTTCCGCCGCCCGCGTCTGGTGGACCTTCCGGTTGATGGGCAAGACCGACGTCGCCGTGCTGGATGGCGGTTTTCCGAAATGGCAGGCTGAAGGCCGCGAGATCGAAGACATGCCGCCAGTCGTGCGCGATCGTCACATGACGGTCTCGCGGCAAAACCAACTGGTGAAAGATGTCACCCAAGTTGCCCATGCCGCCAAACTGGCCGAAGCTGAAATCATCGACGCCCGCTCTGCCGCGCGGTTCAAGGGCGAAGCACCCGAACCGCGCCCCGGTCTGCGTTCGGGCCACATCCCCGGATCAAAGAACGTGCCGTTCAGCACCTTGTTGAACAGCGATGGCACGATGAAAACGCCCGATGCCCTGCGCGCCACCTTCGAAGCAGCAGGCGTTTCGCTGACCAAACCCGCCATCACCACCTGCGGTTCCGGCGTCACTGCCGCCGTGCTGTCGCTTGCGCTAGAGCGCATCGGCCACCGCAACCATGCGCTCTATGATGGCTCTTGGGCCGAATGGGGCATGTACGAAGACCTCGCGGTCGAGAAAGGTTAAGACCATGCTGGAAACCCTGAACCCACAGCCGCAGGATAAAATCCTGCAACTCATCGCCATGTTCCGCGATGACCCACGCAGCGACAAGATCGACCTTGGCGTCGGCGTCTACAAAGACGCAACCGGCCTGACCCCGGTGATGCGGGCGGTGAAAGCGGCGGAAAAGCAGCTTTGGGAAACCGAAAAGACCAAAACCTACACCGGTCTGGCTGGCGAACCTGCCTACAACGCCGCCATGGTCAACATGATCCTGGGTCCGGGCTTTGCAGATCAGGCTGCATCTGTCGCCACCCCCGGCGGCACTGGCGCGATTCGGCAGGCGCTAGAGCTGATCAAACTGGCCTCGCCCACCGCAACCGTCTGGCTGTCCAACCCGACCTGGCCGAACCACCCGTCGATCATCAAATACCTCGGCATGAAAATGGCCGAGTATCGCTACTTTGACGCCGCCACCCGGGGCATCGACTTTGCCGGCCTTATGGAAGATCTGGCGCAAGTGCAGGCTGGCGACGCCGTGCTGCTGCACGGCTGCTGCCACAACCCCACCGGCGCCAACCTTACCGCCGCGCAGTGGGCCGAAGTCACCGACCTTTTGCTGGCAAAGGGCGCTATCCCCTTCGTTGACCTTGCCTATCAAGGCTTTGGCGATGGGCTGGACGCAGATGCCGCCGCCACCCGGATGATTGCTGCAAAATTCCCCGAAGTGCTGATTGCCGCCTCGTGCAGCAAGAATTTCGGCATCTACCGTGAACGCACCGGCATCCTGATCGCGCTGGGCGACGCCACCCGCAAGGCAATCACCCAAGGCAACCTCAACTTCCTGAACCGGCAGAACTACAGCTTCCCGCCAGATCACGGCGCCCGTCTGGTGACAATGATCCTTGAGGATGATGCCCTGCGCGCCGATTGGCAGGCAGAGCTGGAAGAAGTGCGGCTGAACATGCTGTCGCTGCGCCAAAGCCTTGCTGACGAGCTGCGCAAAGCCACCAATTCTGACCGCTTCGATTTCGTCGCCACCCACCGCGGCATGTTCAGCCGCCTTGGGCTGACCGAAGCGCAAGTGAACGTGCTGCGCGAAGACCACGGCATCTATATGGTCGGCGACAGCCGGATCAACATCGCGGGTCTGAACGCAAAAACCGTGCCGATCCTCGCCGCCGCCATCGCGAAACTGGCGTGATCCAGTGGCGCGCTGCGCGCAAGGCGTGAACCTCGCCTGCGCGCTACCGCGCTTCGGCTCAGCGTCAGGGGGCTTTCCGCCCCCTCGCTTCGCTTCACCCCCGAGGATATTTCGGCCATTGTGAAAACGCCTATTTCACCCTGGATTAAATATCCCCGCGCGGAGCGCCGAAGCGGAGCCGGTTGGCCGCAGGCCAGAGGCGACTTAAAGGTCTTGCGCCGCAGGCGCGCAATAAAATCAAAAGAAAACGGCCCGCAAGCATTTTGCGGGCCGTTTTCTATCTCTTGCGGCTTTGATCAGCCGTGGTAGGCCTGTTCGCCATGCGAGGTCAGGTCAAGACCTTGGCGTTCGGTGTCGGCATCCACACGCAGGCCAATCACTGCGTCGACCAGCTTGTAAAGGATGAACGACACCACGCCCGACCACACCAGCGTGATAGCCACGGCTTCGATCTGGATCCAGACTTGCGCCGCGATGTCATAATCATCGCCCTTGATGCCGCCCAGCCAGCCGGCCGAGAACACACCCGTCAGCACCGCACCGACGATACCGCCGACGCCATGCACACCGAATACGTCAAGGCTGTCGTCGTACTTCAGCTTGTTCTTCACCACGGTGACGAAGAAGTAGCAGGCCAGAACCGCGATGACACCCAAAGCAATCGCGCCCATCGGCCCAACGGTGCCACATGCGGGGGTGATTGCGACCAGACCGGCAACCATACCCGAGGCCGCCCCCAGCATCGACGCCTTGCCGCGCTGCACCGCCTCTAGCAGGGACCATGCCAGCGTTGCGGCTGCGGTTGCGATGAAGGTGTTGATCATCGCCAACGAAGCGCCGCCATTGGCTTCAAGGTTAGAGCCGACGTTGAAGCCAAACCAGCCGAACCACAGCATCGAAGCGCCGATCATCGTCATCACCATCGAATGCGGTGCCATGTTTTCCTTGCCGTAACCGACCCGCTTGCCGATCACCAGACAGCCAACCAATGCGGCGATACCGGCGTTGATGTGAACAACCGTGCCGCCAGCAAAGTCAATCGCACCCATCTGGAAGATCAGGCCCGAAGCGTCCCAAACCATGTGGGCAACCGGGAAATACACCAGCGTGACCCACAGCGCGCAGAACGCCAGAACGGCCGTAAATTTCACCCGCTCGGCAAAAGCGCCGATGATCAGGCCGGGGGTGATGGCGGCAAAGGTCATCTGGAACACGATGAACACATATTCCGGAATGACATAGCCAGCCGAGAAGGTCGCCGACATGCTGTCAGGCGTCACGCCTTTCAGGAACAGTTTGCCAAGGCCGCCCCAATAGGGCGAGGTGCCGCCGCCGAAGGTCACCGAATAGCCGTAAAGCACCCACAGCACCATCACCAGACAGGCGATCATCGTGGTCTGCATCAGGATCGACAGCATGTTCTTGCTGCGCACCAAGCCACCGTAGAACAGCGCAAGGCCCGGAATGGTCATAAACAAGACCAGCGCGGTCGAGGTCATCATCCAAGACACGTCGCCCTTGTCCATGACAGGCGCCGCAGCGGCGGCGACGGTTGCAGTGGCGTCTGTGGCCTCTTGTGCCAAAGCAGGCAGGGCCGCCAAGATCGCCGCAGCAGAAAGTCCCAGTTTTTTCAGCATATTATTTCCCCTCTCACAGCGCATCGTCATCGACGTCGCCGGTGCGCACCCGCAGCGCGCTTTGCACGTCCAGCACAAAGATCTTGCCGTCGCCAATCTTGCCGGTCCGGGCGGTTTTGGTGATGGTTTCAACCACGGCATCGGCCAGCCCATCGGCCACCACGATCTCTAGCCGCATCTTCGGCACGAAATTGACCGCGTATTCAGCGCCCCGATAAATTTCGGTATGGCCCGACTGCATGCCAAAGCCCTTGATTTCGGTCACCATCATCCCCCGCACGCCGATCGCGGTCAGCGCTTCGCGGACCTCGTCCAGCTTGTAAGGCTTGATGGCGGCAATGATCATTTTCACGATGCACCCCTTTTCTATCCCGAGGCCTTTGCTGGCCCTCGCTGTCAATCAGGCGGCTTTCGCAGGTGCAGCACAAGTTTGCGGCGCTTTTAGAACCTGCCAACAGCCGCAATAGCACATTTATTATACATCAAATCCGACAATCGCTCAAATATTAAGCTTACGCAGGTTGCGAATCGCCTGCGGCAAGGCCGAAGATTCTGAACCGACCGGATAGAGCGAACGCTGGTTTGACCAAGCGATCAAATATTAGGCGGCGACTCTCTGCGAAACGACTCTGCCAACGCTCCACATTCCAAACCGAACGGGATAGAGTGTGCCAAACACCTAAACGGGGTACAGGCAGGCATGGCGGGCACGGGCAAAGGGGGAAGACCCCTGGTGGCGGACAGACGATACGGGTCGGTCAAGGCAAGCACGCGGTCGGCCCCGCCCCCGAAACCACCGCGCAAAACTGCCGCCAAACGCGCGCCGCGCCGCAGGTCATCAAACCCGCTGGTGCGGCTGGTTGTCGGCTTTGTCAGCATGATCTGGCGCATCGTCTGGGGCGTGTTCTGGCGCGTTGGCATTGTATCGGCACTGATCCTTGCCGGAATCGTGTTTTACTTTTCGCAGCAACTCCCGCCCGTCAATGCACTGCTGGATGCCCGCGCCAAGGGGTCGGTCACGCTCTTGGATCGCAACGACACCGTGTTTGCATGGCGCGGCGAAACCTTCGGCGGTCAGATCACATCTGACACCGTGTCGCCCTATCTGCTGCACGCCGTCATTGCGACCGAAGACAAGCGGTTCTACCACCACTTTGGCGTCAGCCCGCGCGGCATTGCCTCGGCCATTTCGATCAACCTTGCCGCCGGGCGCGGCCCACTGGAAGGCAACGGTGGGTCGACCATCACGCAACAGGTGGCAAAACTGCTGTGTCTTGGCGTGCCCTATGACACCACAAAGTGGAAATCTGAAAGCGATTATGAAGAAGACTGCCGCTCTGGCGGGGTCTGGCGCAAGCTGAAGGAAATCCCCTTCGCAATGGCGATGGAGGCCAAATACACCAAGGCCGAAATCCTGACGATCTACTTCAACCGCGCCTATCTTGGGGCTGGCGCACGCGGCTTTGAGGCGGCGGCGCAGCGCTATTTCGGCATTTCCGCCAATCAGGTCACGCCGGCACAGGCGGCCATGCTGGCGGGCTTGCTGAAAGCTCCCACCAAATATGCCCCCACCAACAACCTGAAACGCGCGCAAGACCGCGCCAATGTCATCATCGAGCTGATGTTGGAACAGGGTTACCTGACGCCGGAAGAGGCCGCAGACGCCCACGCCCACCCCGCCGAATTGTCAGAGGCGGCGCAGACCAAATCCGGTGGCTTCTTTGCCGATTGGGTCATGGAAACCGCTCCCGATTTCCTGACCAAAACCACCACCGAAGACGTGATCATGCGCACAACGCTGGATCAAAAGCTGCAAAAAGACGCGGAAGAAGCGTTGGCTTGGGTCTTTGACAACAAGGTCAAAGACGGGTCCAAAGCCCAGGCCGCCATCGTTGTAATGAGCGCGGATGGCGCCGTGCGCGCGATGGTTGGCGGGCGCAAGATTGAAGAGGCAGGCTCGTTCAACCGCGCCACGCAGGCGCTGCGGCAAACAGGCTCTTCGTTCAAACCCTTCGTCTACGCCGCCGCCCTTGATCTGGGGTGGAGCCCGTCTGACTTCGTCGAAGACACCCCGCTGACCATCCGCATCCCCGGTTCCGGCCCGTGGACGCCCGACAACTATGACCACGAATTCAAGGGCCTGATCACCCTGACCGAAGCCTTGAAGGAAAGCCGCAATATCCCCGCTGTTCGGGTATCCGAAGCGGTGGGTCGCGAAGCAGTGCGTGCCGTAGCCTCTGGCTTTGGCATTCAGTCTGACTTGGCGGCGGGGCCGGCGCTTGCGCTTGGCGCCTCTGAATCAACGCTGATTGAAATGACCGGCGCCTATGCCGGGATTTTGAACGGCGGCTCTGCCGTGACCCCTTACGGCTTGGTCGAACTGAAGCTGAAAGGCGAAAACGAAGCCCTGATGGGCGCAGGCGGCGGCATTGGCGAACGGGTGATTTCCGAACAGGCCGCACAACTGCTGACCTATATGATGGCCCAAGTCGTTGACAGCGGCACCGGCACCCGCGCGCGGCTTGATGGCCACCCCGCTGCAGGCAAAACCGGCACCACCTCGGCGGCGCGCGATGCGTGGTTCATCGGCTTTACCGCCGATTATGTCACCGGCGTCTGGATCGGCTACGATGACAACACCCCGCTGAAAGGCGTCACCGGCGGCGGGCTTCCGGCCGAAATCTGGCACGAGGTGATGACCCGTATCGAAGATGGTGTCCCGCCACACGACCTGCCGATGATCGTGCCCGAACCGCGTTTGCCGCCGCAAAGCGCGCAACCAACCGAACCGGCGCCTGAAATCGCGCCAGTCGATCCCGGCGCTTCGGGCAACGGCGATAACGCCGTTGACTCGCTGATCCGCGACCTGCTTGGCAAGGGCAACTGACCAAAAGCAAAAAGGCGCCCCGTTTGGGACGCCTTTTTCTTTGCCATACCGTAGATCTTACGCAGTTTTAAGGTCGGTGATCAGCGCGTCGATGTTGCCTTTGCGCTTGTCCAGCATCGCGCCAACTTCGGTCCGTTCCGATGCCAGCATGTTCACGCCTTCAATGATGATGTTGAAGAACAGGTTCTTGCCCGACTTGTCCGACACATGCCACCGCACGTCAAACGGCGCTTGGCCCTTCAAATGCGCGACGGAAATCACTTCGTAATAGCTTTTCACCGCACGCGCGTCGGTAACTTCGATCCGCCCGCCAATGAACTCGCGGAAGCGCGAACCGTATTTGCGGCTGATATACCCCTGAAACGCTTTGGTGAAGCTGCTCATCTGTGCCTTGCTGGCCGACTTTGCCGCCACGCCCAGCGCCGAACGTGCAATCGCAGGCACGTCGGCATAGCGAATGAAGATCCGCTCGAAATCGCCATACATCGCCTGCTCGCTCTTGCCAGAGTCGATGGTGGCGTTGATGTCGCGCACCGCCTTGTCGATCAAGGCCCGCGCATCATCGACCGTCAGCGCCAGCGACGGCAGTGGCAGCGCCAGCGCCACCGAACCAAGCGCAAAACCTGCCGCAAAGCGGCGGCGGGACATCATCGAATGATTACTCTGCATAGGGGTCCTCAAAGCTATCGTCTGCCGGGGTTTGACCCAGCTGGTAGTGGCGGTTCTGCAAATATAGCAGGCGGGTCTGCGCGTAGCTGTCCGCACTTCCATATAGGATAGAATCAACGGTTTCGGCATGACGAGCGCGTGATTCAACTTTATCCAGAACCTGCGCTGCCGTGCCAATATAGCTTTCCGGTGGCTTCACGAAAAGACCCAGCGGATTAATTGCATAATCCACCACACGTCCAAAAGTATCGCGCGCCGTCGACGGGCCGATAAACGGCAGCTCCATATAGTAACCTTCGTTCACGCCCCAGACATACAGCGTCTCGCCAAAGTCGGTTTCCTTGGCCTCAACCCCCATCGCCCGCGCCGGATCGAACAACCCGCCCAGCCCGATGGTCGAGTTCACTGCAAACCGCAGCGTGTTATGCGCCGCGCGGCCCACCCGCAGCTGCAGCAGGTCGTTCAACACATCACCCGGCGCATCCAGATTGCTGGCGAAATTCTTGACCCCAGTCGCAAACGGCCCAGTCCCGCTGCCCCCCGCGCCTTCGGCAATCGGGCGCAATACGGCTTTATCCAGCGCCACGTTAAATGCATGCACATGCCGGTTTTCGGCCTCATGCGGATCGTTGATTTCCGACGAAACCGGCGGCCGCGCACAGGCACCCAGCGCGGCAAAGCCAACCACGCCAACACACAGCACGCCAAATCGGCCAATCTTTTCAGAAATAGATGGAATCAAATCGGCCATACTTCTACATTCCCGCAAGAGTTCATTGCCAAGTTTATATTTTGTCCACCTATGACAAGGAGTAAGCTGCGCTTTGGGCCAATACAACGGCCAAACGTGGCATCAAGGTAACGCCGGTTAATCTCCGCCGAACCATTGGCTGCGTATAAGGCCAAAACGGGCAGGGACGGAGACGGCGCATGAGCCAACCAGACAACCGCCGCGGCGAGGCCGAGATTCGCGCCGCATGGACGGATCAGCGCAATCTGCTTTGGGCCGTCGGCCTGTTTTCCGTCTTCGCCAACCTGCTGCAACTGACCGGTTCGCTTTACATGCTGCAGGTCTACGACCGTGTTTTGGGCAGCCGGTCGGAAGCAACGCTTGTGGCGCTTTCGGTGCTGGTGACCTTCCTGTTCATCGCCATGGGCATCCTTGACAACGTCCGCGCCCGCGTCATGGCCCGCATCGGCGCCATCATGCAAGACCGGCTGGATCGTCGGGTGTTTTCCGCAGCCATGCGCCGCCTGACCCTGCAACCCAACGAACCCACCGCCATCGCCGCCCAGCGCGACCTGGAAGCCATTCAGCGGCTTTGGGCCTCGCCGGTGCTGCTTGCGGTGTTTGACATCATCTGGATGCCATTCTTCTTCGCCGCGATCTTCGTGTTTCACCCCTTGCTTGGCATTCTGTCGGTCGGCGGCGGCGTGGTTTTGATCATCGTCACCGTGTTGAACCAACGCCTTACCCTTGCGCCGCTGACCCGCACCAACAACCTCACCCTCGCGGCAGAGCGGATGTCAGATCTGATCAAGTCCGAATCCGAAACCGTGCAGGCCCTTGGCATGACCACTGCCGCCTTTGACCGCTGGCAAAAAGCGCGCGGCGCGGCGCTGGCCGCAAGCATCACCGCAGGTGATGTTGCAGGCAGCTTTGGCGGCATTTCCAAAACCTTCCGGGTGTTCCTGCAATCGGCCATGCTGGGCCTTGGCGCGTGGCTGGTGCTGAAAAACGAACTGTCATCTGGCGCAATGATCGCAGGTTCCATCCTGATGGGCCGCGCCTTGTCGCCCATCGAACAAGCCATTGGCCAATGGGCGGTGATCACCCGTGCCCGCGAAGGCTATCGCCGCCTGTCAGACCTGCTGACCCGCAGCCCGGACGAGCCGCAGCGCACCGCCCTGCCGTATCCCAAAGCCGTGCTAGAGGCGCAAAATCTTACCGTCATTCCGCCGGGCGAATTGCAGGCGGTGCTGCGCGCTGTCAGCTTCCGTCTGGAACCGGGGCAGGCAATGGGCGTGATCGGCCCGTCAGGTGCGGGCAAATCCACCTTGGCCCGCGCCCTGATCGGGGTCTGGAAACCGGCGGGCGGCAAGGTGCGGCTGGATGGTGCCACGCTTGACCAATACGACCCCGATGTTCTGGGCAGCTACATCGGCTATCTGCCGCAGCGCATCGCCTTGTTTGATGGCACCATCGCGGAAAATATCGCGCGTCTGCAAGACCATGGCGACGCCGCCAAGATCGTTGATGCCGCCAAACGCGCCGCTGCGCATGACATGATCATCAAGCTGCCCGAAGGTTATGATACCCGCATTTCCCAAATCGGTGGCAGGCTGTCGGGCGGCCAGATTCAGCGGATCGGCCTTGCCCGCGCCCTTTACGGCAACCCGGTGATTCTGGTGCTGGATGAACCCAACTCCAACCTTGATAACGATGGCACCATCGCGCTGAACACCGCAATTCGCACCACGAAAGAGGCTGGCGGCGCAGTGCTGATCATGGCGCACCGCCCCGCCGCCATTCAGGAATGCGAACTGCTCTTGGTGCTCGAAGACGGTATGCGCCGCGCCTTTGGCTCCCGCGATGCCGTCTTGCGCGAAATGGTGAAAAACCACTCTCAAATCACCCAGACCAGCGCCCCCGGAGGCGTATCATGAGCCAAACTCCGGCAAAAATCCCCGCCCAAACGCCCCCCGCGCCGCGCATCGCGCCGGTATCGGCATCACCCGCGCTGGCACCAGTTTGGTCGGCCCGCCGTCCGGTTGCCGTCGGCCTTGTCACCATCGCGCTTTTAGTTGGCGGCTTTGGCGGCTGGTCGCTGTTAACCGATATTGACGGTGCCATCGTCGCCCCCGGTCAGCTAGAGGTCGATCAAAACCGCCAGATCGTGCAGCACCCTGACGGAGGTGTCGTTGCCGAAATCGCGGTGAAAGAGGCGCAGGCGGTCAACGCTGGCGATCTGTTGATCCGGCTTGACGGGTCGCTGTTGCAATCCGAACTGGCCATCGTCGAAGGCCAGCTGTTCGAAGCTTTGGCCCGCCGCGCCCGGCTGGAAGCTGAACGCGATGACAAGCAAGACCCGGTTTTCACCGGCGAATTGGCCGAACTGGCAAAAACCCGCGCCGATGTTGCCGAACAGATCGACGGTCAGCGCAAGCTGTTCTTCGCCCGCAAAGAAAGCCTGATGCGGCAAAGCGAACAGCTTGATAAACGCAACGCCCAGATTTCGTCGCAGATCGACGGCATCGACGCCCAGACCGCCGCCGTCAACAAACAGCTTGGCCTGATCCAACAAGAACTGACAGATCAGCAAAGCCTGCTCGACAAGGGCCTTGCACAATCCAGCACGGTTTTGGGGCTTGAACGCGAAGCCGCGAATTTGCAGGGCAACATGGGCGAGTTGATCGCCTCAAAAGCACAAGCGCAGGGCCGCGCAACCGAGGTTGATCTTGAAATCCTCCGCCTTGCCGCTGTTCGCCGCGAAGAGGCGAACACCCAGTTGCGCGACCTTGGCCCGCAGGTGCTTGAAATGGCCGAACGCCGCCGCGCCCTGATCGAACGCATCGCGCGGCTTGATATCCGTGCACCTGTGTCCGGCGTGGTTCTGGGGCTGCAAGTCACCACCCCGCGCTCGGTTTTGCGGGCGGCAGAGCCGGTGCTTTACATCATTCCGCAAGACCGCCCCTTGGTGATCACCGCGCAGGTCACGCCGATTCACATCGACGAGGTGCATGTTGGGCAAAAGGTGCGGCTGGCCTTCCCGGCTTTTTCTGCCCGCACCACGCCGGAAATCTTCGGCCACGTTGCCACCGTATCCGCCGACGCGCTGGTGGATCAGCGCACACAGGCACCGTTTTTCCGGGCCGAAATTTTGCTGGATGAGGGCGAGTTGGCCAAGCTGAAAACCCAAACCCTGCTGCCCGGCATGCCGGTCGAAGCGTTTATCGAAACCGGTGCCCGCTCGCCGATGTCCTATCTGCTTAAACCCTTCACCGATTACTTCAAACTGGCCTTCCGCGAACAGTAACACTTGGCACACGCCGTCCTTGCCAGCAATTGTTGACGGATCGTTAACGCAAACATCTAAGTGTTTGATTTTTCGTGCCGCAACCCCGTGTCGCACTGTGCGACACGGGCCTTGCCGGAACGGCTTCGCCCCGTTAGCCTGCCGCCAAATCAGCTTTGGAGCCCGACAATGTCCAGCATCGAAACCCGCCTCGCCGAACTTGGCGTCACCCTGCCCGACGCCCCGGCCCCGGCGGCCAACTACGTGCCCTTCGTTGTGGTCGGTAACCTTGTCCACATCTCGGGCCAAATCAGCCAAAACGCGGGCGGCCTGATCAAGGGCAAGCTTGGTGCCGATCTTGATGTCACTGCGGGTGCCGATGCGGCCAAATCCTGCGCCATTTCGCTGCTGGCACAGCTGAAGAAAGCCTGCGGCGGCGATCTGTCGCGCGTCGTCCGGGCCGTGAAACTGGTTGGCTTCGTGAATTCGTCCGCCGATTTCACTGACCAGCCCAAGGTCATCAACGGCGCTTCGGATTTCCTTGTTGCCGCCCTTGGCGACGCAGGCCGCCACGCCCGCTCCGCCGTCTCTGCTGCCTCGCTCCCCTTGGGCGTCGCGGTAGAGATCGAAGGCCTGTTCGAGATCGCTTGATGCGCGCCCCGCTGCCCGCCGCATTTCTGACAACGCCGCTGGCCCACCGCGCCTATCACAACCGCAGCGCCCGCCGCCCCGAGAATTCCTTGGCGGCGGTGCGCGCGGCGGTCGCCGCGGGCTACGGTATTGAAATTGATCTGCAGCTGTCAAAAGACGGCGTGGCGATGGTGTTCCATGACGAATGGATGGAACGGCTGACCGAAGCCACCGGTTTCGTCAAAAACTACACTACGGCAGAGCTTGCCCAAATCAAATTGCGCGACAGCGACGAAACCATTCCGTCGCTGGCCGAAGTCTTGGCACAGATCGCCGGGCAGGTTCCGTTGCTGATCGAAATCAAGGACCAGACCGACACGCTGTCTGAAACCGACGGTCAGCTTGAAGCCGCCACGGCAGCCGCGCTCGTCGGCTACAACGGCCCGGTCGCGGTGATGAGTTTCAATCCGCACGCCATCGCCCATATGGCGCGACTTGCCCCCAAGCTGCCGCGCGGCCTGACCACCTCGGCCTATGATCCGGCAG
>Ga0228702_1000479_pt1 | contig 31071 bp, 30 predicted proteins | sample McNCre217_Aug_MG_2_FD_178018 | JGI IMG/M metagenome (GOLD analysis project Ga0228702, IMG submission 178018) | Freshwater microbial communities from McNutts Creek, Athens, Georgia, United States - 20-17_Aug_MG | ecosystem: Environmental > Aquatic > Freshwater > Creek | place: USA: Georgia...
AGCAATCGGGCCTTTGTCGGCGGCTTCGGGGCCCGCATAGCCAATGCACAGGCCCCGCGTGGCACCCGAAAAACGCCCGTCGGTGAGCAAGGCCACCTTGTCGCCCATGCCCTGCCCGTACAGCAAGGCGGTGATGCCCAGCATCTCGCGCATGCCAGGGCTGCCTTTGGGGCCTTCGTTGCGGATCACGATCACATCGCCCGGCTTGTAGGCCATGGCTTGCACAGCGGCCTGGGCTTGCTCTTCAGATTCAAACACCCGCGCAGGGCCTTGGTGCATCAAGGTCTTGAGTCCGGCGGTCTTGAGCAGCGCACCATGTGGGCACAGATTGCCCTTGAGCACCGCCAGGCCCCCGTCCATCGACAAGGCCTGTTCCACCGAATGCACCACCTGACCATCGGGCACATTGGCCGTGGCGAGTTCCTGCGCCAGCGTGCGGCCGGTGTAGGTCAGCACATCGCCATGCAGGTGGCCGGTGCGCAGCAATTCGCGCAGCACCACACCCGCGCCACCGATGTAGAACATGTCGCGCGCCAGGTATTGGCCGCCGGGGCGCAAGTCGGCAATCAGCGGGGTGCGGGCAAACACTTCGGCCACATCGTCCAGATGAAAGCGGATGCCCGCCTCGTGGGCAATCGCCGGAATGTGCAGCGCCGCGTTGGTGGAGCCGCCCGTGGCCGAGACCACCGCGCAGGCGTTTTCGAGTGCCTGGCGCGTGACGATGTCGCGCGGCAGGGGCGCATCGCCCATGACGGCGGCCATCAGGGTTTTGGCAGCGCGGCGCAGCAAAGGCGCCCGCTCGCTGAACACCGCAGGCACCATGCTGGAGCCGATCGGGGCCAGGCCCAACGCCTCGGACACCATGCCCATGGTGTTGGCCGTGAACTGCCCGGCGCAAGCCCCCGCCGTGGGCAGGCAGGCGCGGCTGATGGCGTCGAGCTCGTCCTGAGTCGCATCACCGGCCAGCACCTTGCCAATGGTTTCGTAAGTGTCCACCACGTTCAGGTCGCGGCCGTTCACACCGGGCGTCTGACCCGGCAAAGCCGAGCCGCCGTGCACAAACACGCTGGGCACATTGCAGCGCACCATGCCCATCATCAGGCCTGGCAGGTTTTTGTCGCAAGCGCCGATGCCGTAAATGCCGTCCCATTGGTGGCCACGCACCGAAGCCTCCACGCTGTCGGCGATCAGCTCGCGCGAAATCAGCGAAAAGCGCATGCCCGAATGCGCCATGGTCAGGCCATCGGACACCGAAACCACCGGGCACTCGTGGGGCGTGCCGCCAGCGGCATAAATGCCGGTCTTGGCGTGCTGCGCCTGGTCACGCAAATTGAGGTTGCAGGGGCTCATCTCGCCACCGGTGTGGAACACGCCGATGTGCGGGCGGGCGATGTCCTCCTCGTCCTGTCCGAGCGCATGCAAAAAGCTGCGCGTGGTGGCGCGGATCGTGCCTTCGTAAATCGTGGCCGAGCGGAATTTGGGAGGTGCTTTGTCGCTGCTCATGACCCGCCGCTTCAGTAGGTTTGACCAGGCGTGGCGGCAGGCACCACCACTTGCTTGAAGTGCGCAGCCAGCTCGGTGGTCTGGCGCATCAGGATCTGTGTGTCCAGACCCACGGCCACAAAGACCGCGCCCTGCTTCAGGTACTGCGCGGCCAGCTGGCGCTCGGGCGTGAGGATGCCGGGGGCCTTGCCTGCTTTCAGGATGCGGGCAATCGCATCGGCAATGGCGGCCTGCACATCAGGGTGCGCGGCGTTGCCCACATGGCCCATCGAGGCGGACAGATCGGCCGGGCCGATGAACACGCCGTCCACACCGGGCGTGGCGGCAATCGCGTCCAGGTTTTTCAGGGCTTCGAGCGATTCGACTTGCACCAGCAGGCAAACCTCTTCGTTGGCGCGTTGGAAGTAATCGGCGTAATGGCCCCAGCGCGAGGCGCGGGCACCGGCCATGCCGCGCACGCCGCCTTGGCCGTCGTCTTGCGGGTAGCGCATGGCCTGCACCAGCTGCGCGGCCTGCTCGGGCGTGTCCACCATGGGCACCAGGATGTTCTGTGCGCCAAGGTCCAGGTACTGCTTGATGAGGGCGGTGTCACCCACCGGCACGCGGGCCACGGCGTGGCTGCCCGGGTAGGCGGCCAGGGTCTTGAGCTGGGCCAGGATGCTGCTCAAGTTGTTGGGTGAGTGTTCGCCGTCGATGACCAGCCAGTCGAAGCCGGCCAGCGCGCAGATTTCGGCGGTGTAGTCATTGGCCAGGCCCATCCACAGACCGATCTGGGGGCGGCGCTCGCGCAGGGCTTGCTTGAAAAGGTTTGTGGGAGTTTGCATGTCAATTCCTGAGGTTGTGCCTTCGGCGAGGAAGCTGGCCGGGTCCGGGCGGCCTGCCCGGGCTCAGAGGCGCTTCGCTTTGCCACATCGCCCAGCCAGGCCACCCGGACCCGACCAGCGTGGGCACGCCAAGTGCCTGGGTGTTAAACGAATCTGAACTCCAGTTTGCCCAACGGCCCGTAGTCGGCGTCAAAAACGTCGCCCACTTTGGCCGGAGCAGGTTTGGTGAAGGAGCCTGCAAGCACGATCTCGCCCGCCTGCAGGTGTTCGCCCCAGGGCGCGAGCTTGTTGGCCAGCCAGGCGATGCCCACGGCAGGATGCCCCTGAACACCAGCGGCGAGACCGGTTTCTTCGACCACACCGTTCTGGCGCAGCACCGCGCCGCACCAGGGCAGGTCGGTGGTCAGTGGATCGACTCGCTTGGCCCCCAGAACGATGCCCGCGTTGGCCGCGTTGTCGCTGATGGTGTCGTAAACCTTGCGCATCACCTTGGTGTGGCGGTCGAACTGCTCGATGCGCGAGTCGATGATCTCGATGGCGGGCGTCACGTATTCGGTGGCGTCGAGCACCTGCTGCACCGTCACATTCGGGCCGCGCAGTTCTTTTTTGAGGATGAAGGCCAGTTCGACTTCGACACGCGGGGCGATGAAGTTTTGGTGCGGAATGTCCAACACCTGGCCAGGGGTGCAGGTGTAGCGCATGTCGTCCAGGAGCGTGCCGTAGTCTGGCTCGTCGATCTGGCTGGAGACCTGCATGGCGCGGCTGGTCAGGCCGATCTTGTGGCCGATCATGGTGCGCCCTTCGGCGAACTTGATCTGCATCCAGGCGCGGTTGATGCGGTAGCCGTCCTCGATCGTCATGCCCGCAAAGCGCTTGGAAAAGTGCTCGATCTGCACGCGGGATTTTTCGGACTTGTTCAGCTCTTGCGCGAGCTGCTGGATCAATGCGTCGTCAAACATGGTGGGGGTATTCCGGGTGAATGGTGGATTGCCACGTCGCTTCGCTCCTCGCAATGACCCAGCGTTTGCGTGGCAGACAGGTCATCGCAAGCGAAGCGTGGCGATCCAGGGTGGGAGACATGGGCCTCAAACGGCCCCCTTTTGAAACAGTGGGTGAAGGTTGCTGTGCTTGGCGTCAAACACTTCCGGCCCCACGTCGATCTGCAGCGTGATGCCGATGTGGCGCTGCGCCATGACCGGGGCGAAGAAAGCCTTGGCCACCTCGACCAGGGTCTGGCCTGCGCGTTGCTGCGTGGCTTCGGTGCGGCCACGGCCCATGCGCACGTTCAGGTAGACAAAGGCGTAGTCGCCCGAACCCCCATGGGGGTTCTCGTCATACAGGCCCGCAGCTTGGCCCGCCGCGCCGCCGTCGGCCACGGCGTAATGCGGTGCGGGATAGGCCAGCACGCGGGTGCCGCCGGTCGGGAAGACCTGTTTGCCTTCTTCATCCTTGACGGTGAGCATGGCGTCCGCCATCTGGCGGCACAGGGTGGTCATGTTCATTTCAGCGTCCAGCTGACCGGTGTAGAGGATCACGAGATGGGGCATGGTTCTGTCTTTGTCGAGGTATAGGCCGTCTTTGTAGGTCGGACCTTCAGGTCCGACATGGGTGGTTTGGCAAAGGCCCATGTCGGGGCTGAAGCCGCCGACCTACAGAGGAAACACATGTTCAAAGCCTCGTGCTGATGGCCGTATAGCCCTCAGCATGGCTGGCCACAGGCGCGGGCACCTGCGTGCCGTCTTGCGGTGTCACGTCAAAGATGGCGTTGAGCTGGCCCGTGCCGCTGGCACCAAAGTACGGCGTGACGATCTCTGCGCCGCCGTCGTAACCGGTCCAGCCCAAAGCGCCCATCAGCATGGCGGTGTCGTGCATAAAGCCTTCGCCATGGCCTTTGCTGGCGTACTCGGGCAGCATCTCGCAAAACGCTTTCCACTCGCGGTTGGCCCACATCTGCAGCACCTGTTTGTCGAGCTGCTCCAGAAACGGGCTCCAGATCTTGTGGGCGAACTCTGGGGCCAAGCCGTTTTGCGCAAAGCGGTGGCTGAGCGAGCCACTCGCCAGAAAGGCCACCTTGCCGTCGTAATGTTTCTCAACGGCCTCGCGCATGGCCCAGCCCAGGCGGGCGCTGTCGTTCAGGTAATGCACCATGCACAGCGCCGAGACCGAGACCACCTTGAAGTGTTGGTCTTCGTTCATGTAGCGCAGCGGCACCAGCGTGCCGTATTCGGGGTCGAGCGTGGTGTTGTCGTGCGCCAGCGTTTCCACGCCGTGTTCGTTCGCCACCTTGGCGAGCAGGTGCCCCAGCTCGGGGTTGCCCGGCGACTCGAAGGCCATGTGGTTGATGAAGTGCGGCAGCTCGTTGCTGGTGTAGCTGCCCTTGAAGTGCGGCGCGCAGTTGATGTGGTAATTCGCATTGACCAGCCAGTGCGTGTCGAACACCACCAGCGTGTCCACACCTAGAGCGCGGCAACGGCGGCTGATTTCCTTGTGACCGTCGATGGCGCTTTGGCGTGTGCCAAAACGCGGGCCGGGAATTTCGCTCAAATACATGCTGGGCACGTGGGTGATTTTGGCGGCGAGGGCAAGTTGTCCCATGGTCGTCTCCTGCTCAGTTGTCGGCAGTGATGCCCGCCTTGCGGATCACCTGCGCGTATTTGTCGGTCTCGCTGCGGATGAAGGCCGCAAAACGATCGGGGGTGCCTGCCAGCGAGACGATGCCGCCGTCCGCAAAGGCCTGCACCACGGCGGGCGCCTGCAGGGCTTTGTTGATTTCGGTGTTCAGGCGCTGCACCAGCGCGTCGGGCGTGCCGCTGCGCGTGAGGATGCCGTTCCACGAGTTGGACTCGATGGGCAGGCCCTGCTCGGTGAGCGTGGCGATCTGCGGCGCGAGCGGTGAGCGCTTGGCGGTGGCCATGCCCAAGGCGACCAGCTTGCCGCTTTGCACATGCTGGCGAAACTCGGGCCAGTTGCCGAACATCACCGTGACCTGGCCGCCAATCAAATCGTTGAGCGCCGGGGCCTGGCCTTTGTAGGGCACATGGATCATCTCGATGCCCGCCTGCATTTCGAGCATGGCCCCCGAGATGTGGGCCGATGTGCCTGCGCCGAACGAGGCGTAGCTGAGTTTGCCCGGCTGTTTTTTGGCCGCCGCAATCAAATCGGCCACGGTCTTGAGGCCGCTGCCGGGATGCGTGGCCAGCACGTGCTCGGACATGCCCATGAGGCCGACCGGGCGCAGATCGCGCAGGCCGTCATAAGGCAGGCTCTTCACCAGCGTCTGGTTCACACAAAAGCTGTTGGCCACCGTCACCAGCGTGTAGCCGTCAGGTTGCGACTTGGCCGCGAGGTCCACGCCCAGCACCGTGCCCGCGCCGGGCTTGTTGTCCACCACCACGCTCTGCCCCAAGGCCTTGGTCAGCTCGGCGGCGACCAGACGCGTGACCACATCGGTGGTGCCACCGGGCGGGAAAGGCACGATCAGGCGGATCGGTTTGGCGGGCCAAGCCTGTGTCTGGGCCTGTGCCGCCCACGGCAAAGCCGCCACAGCGGCACCCAACAACAGTTCGCGGCGCTGCATGCTCAGACTCCCCAATGCGGAATGTGGTGACCGCCCAAAGACACGGCCACGTTCTTGGGTTCGCAGAACACTTCGTAGCTCCAGGTGCCGCCTTCGCGGCCGGTGCCGCTGGCCTTGGTGCCGCCAAAGGGTTGGCGCAGGTCGCGCACGTTCTGGCTGTTGACGAAGCACATGCCCGCCTCCACGGCCGCAGCCACGCGGTGGGCTTTGCCGAGGTTCTCGGTCCACACATAGCTGGACAGGCCGTATTCGATGTCGTTGGCTTTCTCGATCGCGTCCGCCTCGTCCTTGAAGGGGATCAGGCAGGCCACGGGGCCGAAGATTTCTTCTTGCGCGATGCGCATGCGGTTGTCCACATCGGCAAACACAGTGGGCCAGACGAAGTTGCCGTTCTTCACATGGGCGGGCAGGTCAGCGGCGTAGCCGGGTTGGTCCAGGCCACCGCAAAGCATGGTGGCGCCTTCCTTGGGGCCGAGCTCGATGTAGCTGCGCACCTTGGCCAGGTGGGCCTTGGAGATCATGGGGCCGACGATGGTTTTTTCGTCGAGCGGGTCGCCCACGGTGATGCGTTTGGCGCGCTCGGCAAACTTGGCTGCAAAGTCGGCGTAAATGCTTTGCTGCACCAGGATGCGGCTGCCTGCGGTGCAGCGCTCACCGTTGTTGCTGAAGATCATGAACACGGCGGCGTCCAGAGCGCGGTCGAGGTCGGCGTCTTCAAAAATCACAAACGGGCTCTTGCCGCCGAGTTCCATGCTGAACTTCTTGAGACCCGCGCTTTGCACGATGCGGTTGCCCGTGACGGTCGAGCCGGTGAAGCTGATGGCGCGCACATCGCGGTGCGAGACCAGCGGCTCGCCCGCTTCTTTGCCGTAGCCGTGCACCAAATTCAGCACGCCAGCAGGCACGCCCGCCTCCAGCGCCAGCTCGCCCAGACGGGCGGCGGTCAGGGGCGACAGCTCACTCATCTTGAGCACGGCGGTGTTGCCAAAAGCCAGGCAGGGCGCGACCTTCCAGGTGGCGGTCATGAAGGGCACGTTCCACGGCGAGATCAGTGCGCACACGCCGACCGGGTGGAACAGCGTGTAGTTCAGGTGCGTGGGCGTGGGGTAGGTGTGGCCGTCCACGCGGGTGCACATTTCGGCAAAGTAGTGGAAGTTGTCGGCCGCGCGCGGCACCAACTGTTTGCCGGTCTGGCTGATGGTCTGGCCGCAGTCCTTCGTTTCCGTATCCGAGATTTCGGGCACATGTTGGGTGATCAGCTCGCCGAGCTTGCGCATGATCTTGGCGCGCTCTGTTGCAGGCGTGGCCGCCCACTTGGGGAAGGCGGCCTTGGCGGCGGCCACGGCGGCGTTCACCTCGGCCGCACCGCCCGAAGCGACTTCGGCCAACACTTCTTGCGTGGCAGGGTTGACGGTCTCGAAGTAGTCGCTGCCCGCGACAGACTGGCCATTGATGAGGTGATTGATTTTCATAGGGTTCTTTCAGAGAGCGCTTGTTGTCAATACAAGTGAATCCAGGTTGTCATTGCGAGCGCAGCGTGGCAATCCAGTCTTGGGAGTTTGATCAAACACCAAAGCTGGAACCGACGTCTCTGCTGGATTGCCGCGTCGCAAGCTCCTCGCAATGACAGGGAATAACAAACTCATGCTTTGACAATCGTGTTGGTCAAGGCGCCGATGCCTTCGATTTCGGTGACGATCACGTCGCCAGGGTTGACGTTGACCACGCCGTCGGGAGTGCCGGTCAGGATCAGGTCACCGGGGTTCAGTGTCATGAAACTGCTGAAGTATTCGATCAGGGTGGGCACGTCAAAAATCATGTCGGCTGTGCTGCCGCTTTGCGTGACCTGGCCGTTGACGGTGGTCTGCAGCTTGAGCGCCATCGGGTTCGGCACATCGGCCGCGTCCACCAGCCAGGGACCAATCGGCGTGCAGGTGTCGCGGTTCTTCACGCGCAGGTTGGGGCGGTACCAGTTTTCCAGGTAGTCGCGGATGGCGTAGTCGTTGGCCACGCTGTAGCCGCCCACAAAGTCATACGCATCGCCCTTCTTCACATGGCGGGCCGTTCGGCCGATCACCACCGCCAGCTCGCACTCGTAGTGCATGAACTTCACATCGTCAGGGCGATAGGTCATGGCCTTGTGCCCAACGAGCGAGGCCTCACCTTTCATGAAGGCCAGCGGTTCCTCCGGTGCTTTGAAGGCGAGTTCTTTGGCATGGTCGGCGTAGTTCAGGCCCAGCGCGATCACGGTGCGCGGCTGCGGCACCGGTGCCAAGGGCGGCAACCAAACGACCTCGTCAAAACCCACCCGGCGACCGGCGTGAGGGCCCTGGGTCAGCCACAGCTGGCCGTCGGATTCAATGGCTTTATGAATGCCGCCCGACCAGGCGACGCGTGCGTGCTTCATGCGGCACCTCCTTGCAGGCGAACGGTTTGTTGCAGGCTCACAAAGCCTGGCGCTGAAATCATGACGCGGTCACCGGGCCGCGCCCTGGGGCGTGTACCGTCGGGCAGGCAATCGGTGCCCAGCATCAGCACGTCGCCAGGCTGCAAGCTCATGAATTCGCCCACATCGGCCAGCAATGTGGCGATGTCGCGCACCATGGACGACAGGCGCACGCGCTGCACCACGGCATCGTTCAGGCGCACTTCGATTTCCAGCGCGTTCCAGTCGCTCAAGCTTCGGCATGCCGTCGTTTGCGCGGGTAAAGCCAGGTAGCCATCACGGCAGCGGAACTTGATCGGCGGGCGGTAGTAGCTCATGTGCGGCACAGACCAGTCGCACAGCAAGGCTCCTGCGGCGACTTGCCCATCGTCTCCGATGACCAGCCCCAGCGTGCCGCCCACATCGACTTCCTGGATGCCGTCTTGCAGCAACAAGTCATGCCCGGCCGGGTTGAAGGTGTTGGCGCTCTTGACATACAGCACGGGCGCCTTGGGCGGGGCCTTGTGCGGCTCGTCGTTCATGCGCGGCGCACGAAAGTCCCACTCACGCTGAAAGTTGAGCAAGGTGCCGTACACCGTGCCCTCGGGCTGCCAGGTCTTTTGCGGCATCCGGTTGATCTGCATAGATTTACTCCTCTTCCCATGCTGGCGGCGTGCCATCCTGCGGTGCTTGCAGGGCGATCACGCCGTCGAGCAATTCGTACAAAGCTGTCAATTTGGTCTTGCCCAGCTCACGCTCCATCCACGCGTAGTGCGCTTCAATGGTTTCCGACAGGGCCTGCACCTTGGCCAGCCCCTGGGGGGTCGCCCGCACCACAGTGCGGCGGGCGTCCTGCGGGCAACGGGCGCGATCGATCAGGCCGTCGCGCTCCATCCGGGTCAGCACACCGGTGAGGCTGGGGCCCAGCAAGTAGGCCTCACGCGCCACGCGGCCGGTTTCCACCCCGGCGGCTTCATCCGCGTGCTCGCCCAACACACGCAGCACGCGCCACTGCTGGTCAGACAGCCCATGCGCACGCAGGCTGGGGCGCGTGTGCGCCATCACCGCCTCGCGTGCTTCCAAAAGCAGGCGTGGCAAATTGCGGTGAACAAAGGGGGTGTGTGTCTTCATTTATTTAACATGTTAAATGATTTTCAAACTTCACACCCCCGGGACAACCCTGAGCCTTTCGCCAAAGCCATTACAGTTTGCACATGCCGACACTTTTTGACCTCCTGGGGCTGAGCGCCCCCATCATCCAGGCCCCCATGGCCGGCGGACAAAACCACCGCCTGGCCGCCGCCGTTTGCAACGCGGGCGGCCTGGGATCCTTGCCTGCGGCCATGCTGAGTGCCAGCGATTTGCAAACGCAGTTGCAGGCGCTGAGCCAGGCCACCGACAGGCCCTACAACGTCAACTTCTTTTGCCATGCGCCGCCCACACCCGATGCCGACCGGGAGGCCGCCTGGCGCCAACAACTGCTGCCGCATTACCAAGCGCTGGGGTTGAACCCAGCAGACATCCCCAGTGGTCCGGGCCGGGTGCCCTTCAACCAGGAGACGGCCGAGGTGCTGGCCTCGTTTCGCCCTGCGGTGGTGAGCTTTCACTTCGGCCTGCCTTCTGCCGAGCTGGTGGCCCGCGTCAAAAGCTGGGGCTCGCTCATCATCTCCTCAGCCACCACGGTGGATGAGGCCCTTTGGCTGCAAGACCACGGCGCTGATGCCGTGATTGCGCAAGGGCTGGAAGCCGGTGGGCATCGGGGCATGTTCCTCACCAGCGATGTGTCCACCCAAATGGGCAGCCTGGCCTTGTTGCCGCAAATTGTCCAAGCGGTGCGCGTGCCGGTCATCGCGGCAGGTGGCATCGCCAGTGCTGCAGGCATTCAAGCGGCCAAGGCCCTGGGGGCGGCGGCTGTGCAAATCGGCACCGCCTATTTGTGCAGCGACGAAGCCAGCACCAGCGCCTTGCACCGCGCCGCGCTGCAATCGCCTGCGGCGCGGCACACGGCCTTGACCAATGTGTTCACCGGGCGGCCTGCGCGGGGCATCGTCAACCGGGCGATGCAAGCGCTGGGGCCGATCAGCCCGCTGGCTCCGGCCTTTCCGTTGGCCACAGCGGCCATGGCCCCTTTGCGCGCCGCAGCCGAAGCCCAAGGCAGCAGCGACTTCACCCCCCTGTGGGCGGGCCAGCACACGGCCCACATCCAGGCACGCCCCGCAACGGACATCACCCGCGACTTCATCGCCGCCTGGCGGGTTTGATCAGGCACACTACGGCGCTCACCTCTCGCTTGCCCCACCACACCGCACATGGCCAAAGACAAATCGATTTACACCTGCACCGAGTGCGGTGGCACCAGCGCCCGCTGGATGGGCAAATGCCCCAGCTGCAACGCCTGGAACACCTTGATCGAGGGCTCGGCCGAGCCCGCTGCGGGCAAGAACCGTTTTGGCTCGGTGCATGCCTCGCTGGCCCCCACCTCTGAGGTGTTGCCGCTGTCGCAGATCGAGGCCGCCGACTTTGAACGCCACCCCACCGGCATTGATGAGCTCGACCGGGTGCTGGGCGGCGGCATGGTCGAAGGCGGTGTGGTGTTGATCGGCGGCGACCCGGGCATTGGCAAATCGACCCTGCTGCTGCAGGCGGTGGACGCCTTGCAGCGCGGCGGCATGAACACCTTGTATGTGACGGGCGAAGAAAGCGGCGCGCAAGTGGCCATGCGCTCGCGCCGCCTTGGCCTGCCGGATTCTCTGGTGCCGGTGCTGCCCGAGATCCAGCTCGAAAAAATCCTGCACACCTTGCAGTCGCGCCAGCCGAACATCGCCATCATCGACTCGATCCAGACGGTGTATTCGGACCAATTGACCAGCGCTCCGGGCTCGGTGGCGCAGGTGCGCGAATGCGCGGCCCATCTGACCCGCACGGCCAAATCCACCGGCACCACCATCGTGCTGGTGGGCCATGTGACCAAAGAAGGCGCCCTGGCTGGCCCCCGCGTGCTGGAGCACATGGTGGACACCGTGCTGTACTTCGAGGGCGATACGCATTCGAACTTCCGCCTGATCCGGGCCATCAAGAACCGCTTTGGCGCTGTCAACGAGATTGGCGTGTTTGCCATGACCGAAAAAGGCCTGAAGGGCGTGAGCAACCCCAGCGCCATCTTTTTGAGCCAGCACACCGAGCCCGTGCCCGGCAGCTGCGTGATGGTCACGCTCGAAGGCTCGCGCCCCTTGCTGGTCGAAATTCAAGCCCTGGTGGACTCGGGTGGCCCCAGCCCCCGCCGCTTGAGTGTGGGTCTGGAGCGCGACCGCCTGGCCATGCTGCTGGCGGTGCTGCACCGCCACGCGGGTGTGGCCTGCATGGACCAGGATGTGTTTGTGAACGCCGTGGGCGGCGTGCACATCCGCGAGCCCGCCGCTGATTTGGCCGTGATGCTGGCCATCACCAGCAGCCTGCGCGGCAAGCCGCTGCCCAAGGGATTCATCGCCTTTGGCGAAGTCGGCCTGGCGGGGGAGGTGCGCCCTGCCCCGCGCGGCCAGGACCGCCTGAAAGAAGCCGCCAAGCTGGGCTTCAAGGTGGCGGTGGTGCCCAAGGCCAACGCCCCCAAGAAAAACGACAAAGCCTTTGAAGGCCTGACGATTTACCCGGTGGACCGGATCGAAGAAGCGATGCAGGTGGTGCGGGGGCTGGACTGAGACCCCGTTGGCGCAAGGCACAATCCCAACCCATGAATTTCACCAAAATCCTGGCCCCCGTGGCCATCATCCTTCTCACTGTGGGCGCTTGGCGCCAATTTGGCTGGGCGGGCATCGCGCTGGCCGGTGGCGGCGTTGTCATGTGGATCCTGCTGCACTTCACGCGCATGCTGACCATTCTCAAAAAAGCCTCTGACCGCCCCATCGGTCATGTGGCCAGCGCCGTCATGCTGAACGCCAAACTCAAAAAAGGCGCCAGCCTGATGCATGTGATTGCCATGACGCGCTCCCTGGGCAGCTTGCAAAGCCCCAAGGACGAACAGCCTGAAATCTTCACCTGGACCGATGCCGGTCAATCCACAGTCACCTGTACTTTTGTGGGCGGCAAACTGAGCGCCTGGACACTGCAGCGGCCCGAGTAAGACCCCGCGTTCCAGCCCGTAAAATGGTGCTTTTGCAGCCTGCAAAACCTCTCACTTTTTAAGGACACTTTGATGAGCGTTGTCATCCCTTCCATGTCTGACCGTGACGGCAAAATCTGGATGGACGGCCAGATGGTCGATTGGCGCGATGCCAAGATCCATGTGCTGAGCCACACCCTGCACTACGGCTGCGGCGCTTTTGAGGGCGTGCGCGCTTACAAAACAGACAAAGGCACCGCCATCTTCCGCCTCGAAGAGCACACCGACCGCCTGTTCAACAGCGCCAAGATTTTGCGCATGGCTATCCCCTTCACCAAAGAACAGGTCAACGAAGCCCAATGCGCCGTCATCCGTGAAAACAAGCTCGAAAGCGGTTACATCCGCCCGCTGACCTGGATTGGCGACAAGAAGCTGGGCGTGAGCCCCAAGGGCAACACCATCCACATGATGGTCGCCGCCTGGACCTGGGGCGCCTACCTGGGCGAAGAAGGCATGAAGCGCGGCATCCGCGTCAAGACCTCCAGCTACACACGCCACCACGTCAACATCACCATGACGCAAGCCAAGGCAGTGAGCAACTACACCAACTCCATCCTGGCCAACATGGAAGTGACCGACGACGGTTACGACGAAGCCCTGCTGCTGGACACCGCTGGGTTCGTTTCTGAAGGCGCTGGTGAAAACATTTTTGTCGTCAAAAACGGCGTGATCTACACGCCTGACCTGTCGGCCGGTGCCCTCAACGGCATCACCCGCAACACGGTGTTCCACATTGCCAAGGACCTGGGCCTGGAGATCGTGCAAAAGCGCATCACCCGCGACGAGGTCTACATCGCCGACGAAGCCTTCTTCACCGGCACCGCGGCCGAAGTGACGCCGATTCGCGAACTGGACCGCATCCAGCTGGGCGCGGGCAGCCGTGGCCCGATCACCGAAAAGATCCAGAACGCGTTCTTTGACATCGTCAACGGTCGCAACCCCAAATACGCCCACTGGCTGACTTTGGTTTAAGGACAACACACATGAGCAACACCATTGAACTTCTGGCATCGGATCTGAACCCTCAAGGCGGCGTATTCTGCCCCAGCCCGAAAGCCGATATGAAACTCTGGAACAGCCACCCCAAGGTCTACTTGGACGTGGCCAAAACAGGTCAGGCCAAGTGCCCTTATTGCGGCACCGAGTACAAACTCAAGGCCGGTGAGCACTTTGGTGGCGGACACTGATCAACTCAATCAGGTCACGGTCATCACCGTGACCTACAACAGCGCCCACTGCCTCGCTGCTTTGGGCGCTGCGCTGATCGATTTCCCCAACGTCATCGTTGTTGACAACGGCAGCGACGACGATTGCGCCACCCTCACACTCAACCATCTGCCCCAAGCCCACGTGCTGGCCCTGTCGAAAAACCTGGGCTTTGGTGCTGCCAACAACCGCGCCTTGGCTCAAGTGCAAACCCCGTTTGCACTGCTGCTCAACCCCGATTGCGAAGTCACGCCCCAGGCCGTGCAGCAAATGCTGCACACCGCCGCGCAATGGCCGGAGACCGCCATGGTCGCGCCGCAACTGCTGCAGCCCAATGGGCAAGCCGAGGTGAATTACCGCTGGCCTCACTTGCTATGGAACAGCCGTGGCCCGGCCATCACCGAAGGGCCTGCCTGTGTGGGCTTTGTGTGCGGTGCTGCCATGCTGCTGCGAATGAGTGCCTTTGAGGGTCAATTCTTTGACGAGCAGTTTTTTCTGTACTACGAAGACGACGACCTCTGCACCCGTTTGTTCAATCGGAACCAGGCCATGGTCATCGACCCCAATGCAACGGCCACACACCGGTCACGCGGCAGCGTGCGAGGGAAAAGCCCTCTGCGCAGCGAATACCTCCGTGGCTACCACCACGCACAATCCAAACTGATTTACGCCAGCAAATACCAAAGCACGGTACAAGCCACCGCGCAGCGCCACAAATTGCTGTGGCAAACCGCATTGGTATTGCCACTGCGCCTGCTGGCCTACAACCCTCGCCTGCTCGCCCGCATGTGGGGGCGCTTCAAAGGCGTATTGAACTGGAAAGCGTCATGACAGCCCAACAACCCACCCTGTGCATCGCCATCCTCACCATGAATGAGGCACGCCGCATTGCGCAGTGCATTGAAAGCGCCAAATTTGCTGACCAGATTGTGGTGGTTGACAGTGGCAGCAAAGACGATACCGTGGCCATTGCCCAATCCCTGGGCGCACAGGTGCATACCCATGCGGACTGGCAAGGCTTTGCCGAACAACGCAACCGCCTGATGAAGTACTGCACATCCGACTACATCTTTTTTCTGGATGCGGACGAGGTCATCACACCTGAATTGCAAATGGAAATTCAAACGGCGGTGTCCAGTGGGCGCAATGTTGTGTGGAAAATCTTGTGGAACCAGGTCGCATACGGCAAACCCCTGACCTTGATGAAATCCACCGGAGGCATCCCACGGCTCTTCAAATTCAGTAACTTGTTGCGCTTTGAAGGTGTCGTCCACGAACAAGCCATCTTGGCCGAACCAACAACACCCGTCATCACCTGCAAGGGGCAATTGCTGCATTACTCTCGTGAGACGGTGTATGCCAGTTTGCAAAAATTGGCCCAATACGCCCAACTTGGTGCCACCAAACGCGCAAAAGCTGGCAAACGTGGCGGTGTCTTGCGTGGCTTTGCATCCGCATTTGCAAGCTTCATACAGCTGTACTTTTTCAGGCGCGGTTTTCTATGCGGCGGTGAAGGCTTTCTGTTTTGCTTTTTCATCGCACTGGAGTGTTTTTTCCGGTATGCCATGCTGCGGTATGACAGAGCAACGCTCGAGAACGTGGTGACACGCTAAAACCATGCACATCCTGTTCGTCAATCGGGCGGTCATTCCCGTTTTTGCCTATGGCGGCACTGAGCGGGTGATCTGGGATCTGGGCCAAGCCCTGGTCAAAATGGGCCACCGTGTGAGTTATCTGGTTCCGTCTGGGTCTCACTGTCCGTTTGGACAAATCATAGAAATTCAGGCCCATCTGGACTGGCAAAGTCAAATTCCCGATGACGTGGATTTGGTGCATTTCCAATTCAATCCTGGCCTTGATCTCACATTGGATCGCCCGTGGCTGATGACCCAACACGGCAATTCTCAAGTCGGTGAGCTGCTGCCCCAAAACACCGTGTTTGTCTCACACAACCATGCCCAAAGACACAAAGCCCAATGCCACGTCCACAATGGCTTGGACTGGTCTGCTTATGGACCGGTTGAGCTGAACAAAACCGATGACTATTTTCATTTCCTGGGCAAGGCCGCCTGGCGTGTGAAAAACGTTCAAGGTGCCATCGACACCTGTTTGCAAGCGCAAGCCAAATTGGTGGTGATGGGTGGCGATCGTCTGAACATCAAACGGGGTTTTCGATTCACCTGGTCCCGAAAAATACAGTTCATGGGCATGGTCGGTGGAGAAACCAAGTTCGCTGTCATGCGCAGATCCAGAGGTTTGATTTTCCCTGTGCGCTGGCATGAACCCTTTGGATTGGCCGCCATCGAAAGCCTGTACTTCGGATGCCCCGTGTTCGCTACACCTTATGGCGCACTGCCTGAGTTAATCCCCGCAGAATGCGGCGTGCTGTCGAACAAGCAATCCGAGCTGGCGTATGCCATCGGCCATGCATCGTTTGACAGGGAAACATGTCACCTTCATGCCGTCCAGCATTTCAATGCCGACAAAATGGCCGATGGGTATTTCAAGGTTTATGAGCAGCTTTGTCGAGGCGAGGTTTTGAACACGGAGCGGCCTTGCATGTCAGAGCCCGCCTCGCCATTGCCATGGCTCAAAAACGACCATTGAGTATCCATCCATTTGATGATGGGCTTCAACGATCCCATCGAACCTCGAAGCAAGCACCACAGCCCTGACGCTCCGTGCAGCGCACCACGCCGTGGTGCCGCTCCACAATGGATTTGACCAACGACAGCCCCAGCCCCACACCGCCTACCCGCTCGCTGGCGCCGGGCAGACGGAAGAAGGGTTCGAAAATCCGCTCCCGATATTCGGACGGCACACCGGGGCCGTTGTCACACACGGTCAACAGCACCTGTGGCTGTTCTGATCGGAGAGACAAAACGATGCCTTCACCATCTGGCGCGGCAGCGCCGTAACGGCGCGCATTTTCCAGCAGGTTGCGCACCATGCGGCGCAGCAATTTGGCCACGCCCTGCACCTCCAGCGTGTGCATGCCGCTGGGCACATCCAGCAAAGCCCCCACCCGCGCACATTCTTCGGCACACAAGCCCACCAGGTCCACCGCCTCGATGGTGCCCATGTCGGCCTCTTTGGCGTCCAGTCGGCTGGCCAACAAAATCTCGTCAATCAACTGGTCCAGCTCGGCCATGTTGCGCAAAATTTCTCCGCGGGTGCGTTGACGCATGTCGGCGTTGGCCACATCCATCAACTCCAGCCCCATGCGGATACGGGCCATCGGCGAGCGCAACTCATGCGAGGCATTGGCCAGCAGCGACTTTTGTGAAGCCATCAAGCCTTCGATGCGTTCAGCCGCCTGGTTGAAGCGTTGCGACAAGTCGGCCACTTCGTCATCACCCTGCACCGGCACGCGCACGGACAAATCGCCCTCGCCCCAGCGCTGCACCCCACGTTGCAACCCCTCCAGGCGCTGCGTCAGGCGGCGCACCACAGGGTACAGGCCCAAGGCCACCGCCAGCCCGATCAGGCCCAGCATCCAGAAAAACCCATACGGCGGGGTGGCCCACCAGGGGGGCTCGCGGTGCAGGCGTGGCGGTGGGCGACCGTCTTCCCACTTGCGTTGGATTTGCAGCTGCATCTCTCGCCCATCGGGCAGCGTGAATTCAAAATCCAGCGGCATGCCCGGGCGATGGCGTGGCGCAGAGGTGCCCAGCACTTCGCCTCTGGGCGTCATGATGATCCAGTCACGGGGCATGGGTGGCGGGGTGTTGTGCTCCACGCTGGCGCGCCAGAACCAGCCCACCACCAGCATGAGCACAGCCACACCGGCCACCACAGCCAGCCAGATGCGCAGGTACAAATGCCGGGATAAACCTTTGAACATCACTCAGTCCTGCTGGCGTGCAAACACATAACCGACGCCCCTGACGGTCAGGATGCGCTGAGGTGTTTTCGGATCAAGCTCAATGGCTGCGCGGATGCGCCCCATGTGCACGTCGATCGATCGGTCAAACGCTTCGAGCTCGCGCCCCCGCACCGCTTCCATGATCTGGTCACGCGTCAGCACACGGCCAGCGCGTTCGGCCAGCGCCACCAGCAAGTCAAATTGGTAAGAGGTCAAATCACACGGTTGACCTTTGACCGACACCCGCCGGGCATCGCGGTCAATCTCCAAAGAGCCAAACTGCAAGGTCTGCGCACTGACGGCGGTATCGCCGCCCTTGCGCCGCAAGATGGCCTTGATGCGGGCCAGCAATTCACGGGGCTCAAACGGTTTGGGCAAATAGTCATCTGCCCCCATCTCCAGGCCAATGATGCGGTCCATCGGATCGCCCTTGGCCGTGAGCATGAGCACCGGCACCTGCCCCAGCGCACCAGGCAAAGAGCGGATGCGCTGGCACACCTGCAAGCCGTCCATGTCGGGCAGCATCAGGTCCAGAATCACCAGATCCACACCGGCCGTTTGCAAACGCGCCAAACCGCTTTGCGCATCGGGGGCGTGGCTCACGGCAAAGCCCGAAGCGCCCAGGTAATCCGACACCATGCCCGCTAGGCGGACATCGTCTTCAATCATCAACAAATTGCTCATGTCTGGATCATCCTCTGCTGTTCAGGCGTGTGGATATCCGCCCGGTAAAGTTCGGTAAACCCAGCCACTCAATCCGCTGGTCGCACCTTGGCGGCCAGCGCCACCAACAGCAGCACCGGCACACCCAGCCAGGCCGTCACCTGGAAGAACTGCGCGTAGCCATAAGCATTCACAAAGTCTCCCGAAAAACCCGCAATGAATTTGGGCAGCAGCAGCATCATGGAGCTGAGCAATGCGTACTGCGTGGCCGAGTAACGGATGTTGGTCAGCGATGACAAATAGGCGATGAACGCCGCAGACGCGATGCCACTGGCCAGGTTGTCGGCCGAGACCACCCAGATGAGCGCTGTCACGTCATGCCCCACACCGCTCAGCCAGGCAAACAGCAAATTGCTCGCCGCGCTCAAGATGGCGCCCAGCATCAGGATGCGCATCACACCCCAACGGGCCGACAGCACGCCGCCAATGAACGCCCCCACCAGGGTCATCACCACGCCATAGACCTTGGTCACCGCCGCCACTTCGTCCTTGGTGAAACCCATGTCCACGTAAAACGGGTTGGCCATGATGCCCATGACCACATCGCTGATGCGGTAGACCGCGATCAAGGCCAGCACCAGCACCGCCTGCCAGCGGTAACGGCGCCAGAAGTCGGCAAACGGTGCCACCAGCGCCCCCTGAATCCACTCGGCCAGATTGCGGGCCGGTTTCATCGGCGCAGGCACCGGCTCGGGCGAACCCAAGACCATCAACATGCCGGGCAACAAACTGGCCGCCATCACCAAATAAGCGGTTTGCCAGGCGGTCTGCACGTAGCCCGAAGCGTCTGTACCCTGCGCACGGGCGGCAATCCACAACACGCCGGCACCGGCCCAGATCATGGCCAGGCGGTAACCGGTCTGGTAGCTCGCTGCCAAGGCCGCTTGCGCGCTCACCTCGGCCGATTCAATGCGGTAGGCATCCAGTGCAATGTCTTGCGTGGCCGAGGCAAACGCCACCGCCAAGGCGCAGGCCACCAGCGGGCCCAGCACCTGGGATGGATCGTTCAAGGCCATGCCCACCAAGCCCGCCATGATGACCACCTGGGACAGCAGCAGCCAGCTGCGGCGGCGCCCCAAACGCGGCGTCAGCCACGGGATCGGCAAACGGTCCACCAGCGGCGCCCACATCCATTTGACGCCGTAGGCCAGCCCCACCCAGCTCAAATAGCCAATCGTGCTGCGGTCAATGCCCGCCTCACGCAGTCGAAAACTCAAGGTGCCCAGCACCAGCAAAAGCGGCAAGCCCGCCGAAAACCCCAGCAGCAACATGCGCAAACTGGCCGGTTGCAAATACAAACGCAGCGACTCACGCCACGTACGCGAAGGCGCTTCAGAAGAATGAGGGGTTGCAGTCATCGCTCGATTATCAGGGCATGCCAAATGACAACTTCTTGGTTATGATCCGCCACCATGTGCTGGCTTTGCGACTTCAAAACCCCTTCTTCCCCCTCCTTGGCAACTTCTGGCGAACACCGCTGGAATGCCCGCAGGGGTTTCTTGTTGGCTGCAGGCGCCACGGCTGCAGGCACAGCTTTGGCGCAAGTGGATGTCGGCTCGGCCTCCAGCATGCGCAACCTGGTGCCCGCTGAAACCCTGGAAAACTCCGCACGCCAGCAATACAGCCAGGTTCTGGCCGATGCCCGGTCCAAAGGCGCATTGGCGCCAGATGGCCATCCGCAACTGCAACGCCTGCACGAGATTGCCAAGCGACTGATTCCCCAGACGGCGCAGTGGAACCCCCGCGCCCGCGAATGGAAGTGGCAAGTCAACCTGATCGGTAGCAAACAGCTCAACGCCTGGTGCATGCCCGGCGGCAAGATCGCGTTCTACACCGGCATTCTGGACCAGCTGCAACTGAACGACGACGAAGTGGCCATGATCATGGGCCACGAAATGGCCCACGCCCTGCGTGAACACGCCCGCGAACGCCTGGCCAAAAGCAAGGTCACCGGCATGGGCCTGTCGATCGCCTCGCAATTGCTGGGCCTGGGCGCCCTGGGCGATGCAGCGGCCAATATGGGCACACAACTGCTGACCCTCAAGTACAGCCGCGACGACGAAACCGAGGCCGATCTGGTCGGTCTGGAAATCGCTGTGCGTGCAGGTTACCGCCCCGAAGCCAGCGTGGCCCTGTGGAAGAAAATGCAAGCCGCCTCCGGTGGCAACAACAACGCCTCTTTCCTGTCCACCCACCCCAGTGGCGCCAACCGCATTCAAGAGCTCGAAGCCAACCTGCCCAAAGTGCAGCACCTGTACGAGCAAGCAACGCAACACTGAGCCCCACTGAGCCCATACGCATCCGCGATAATTCGCGGATGCTGCAATACCAAACCATCCCCGTCACGCCCTTCCAGCAAAACTGTTCCCTGGTCTGGGACGACCAGACGCGCCAGGCGGCGGTCATTGATCCGGGTGGCGATCTGCCTGTGTTGCTGGGTGCAGTCAAGCAGCTGAACCTCAAGCTCGAACAAATCTGGATCACCCACGGCCATGTGGACCACGCGGCGGGCACGGCCGATCTGGCCGAACAATTGCAATTGCCCATCATCGGCCCACACCCTGGTGACCAGTTCTGGATCGAAGGCCTCACGCAGGCGGCGGCCATGTACGGTTTTCCTCCAGCCCGCGCCTTCAAGCCCACGCGCTGGCTTGCAGACGGCGACACCGTCACGCTGGGCAGCCACACCCTGCAAGTGCGCCATTGCCCTGGCCACACACCGGGCCATGTGGTGTTCTACTCACCCGAAATCCAGCGCGCTTTTGTGGGCGATGTGCTGTTTGCCGGCAGCATTGGGCGCACCGACTTCCCACAAGGCAACCACGAAGACCTGATCAACAGCATCAAAGAGCGTTTGTGGCCCATGGGCAATGACACGGTGTTCATCCCCGGGCACGGGCCTGAAAGCACCTTTGGACGTGAACGGCAATCGAACCCTTACGTCCGGGGCACCTGAGCCAGGAGTCACAAACTCAGGTCGTACCCGATCGTGATGGGGGCATGGTCTGAGAATTTCTCGGCTTTGTAGATGTGCTCGGTACGGGCGGTCTCGGCCACGGCCGGGGTGGCCAGGTGGTAGTCCAGGCGCCAGCCCACATTTTTGGCATAGGCTTGGCCCCGATTGCTCCACCAGGTGTAGCAATCGTCGGTGGTGTCGGGTTTCAGGCGTCGGTACACATCCACCACGCCGCCTTCGGTGGTCAACTGGGTCATCCAGTTGCGCTCTTCGGGCAAGAAGCCGCTGTTCTTCAAGTTGCCCTTCCAGTTTTTCAGATCGGCCTGCTGGTGGGCGATGTTCACATCGCTGCACACCACAAAGTCGCGCTCGGCTTTGAGCCCCATCAGGTGCGGGTACATCTTGTCCAGAAAGCGGAATTTGGCCTCTTGTCGCTCGGGGCCAGACGAGCCGCTCGGGAAATACACACTGATGATCGACAGCTTGCGACCGGGTTTGTCAAAACGCAGCTCGGCATAGCGCCCCTCGGCATCGAACTCGCCGCCGTCAAAACCGATCAGCACATCGCTGGGCTCGTGGCGGGTGTACACACCCACGCCGGAATAGCCCTTCTTTTGGGCAAAGTGAAAGTGGCCTTTGAGTCCGGCCAGCTCTTCGAACTTGCCCGCCACGTCAGCAGCCTGGGCTTTGACCTCTTGCACGCAAATACAATCGGGGTTTTCTTGCGCCAGCCAGGCTTCGACCCCTTTGGTCGTGGCCGAACGGATGCCGTTGAGGTTAAGGCTGGTGAGTTTGAACAAGGATTTCCCCATGGTGACAGAACAGGCAAGCAGCGCCAACACGCAGGCGCTCGCTCAGGAATTTGTGCAGTTTGCAATCGAATCGGGCGTGCTGCGCTTTGGTGAATTCAAAACCAAAGCGGGCCGCATGAGCCCCTATTTCTTCAACGCCGGTCTGTTTGACGATGGCGCCAAACTCAGCCGACTGGCGCAATTTTATGCAAAAGCCCTGCTGGCCAGCGGCATCGAGTTCGACATGATTTTTGGCCCTGCATACAAGGGCATCCCGCTGGGCGCGGCGGTGGCCATCGAGCTGGCCCGCCTGGGCAAAAACGTACCCTTTGCCTACAACCGCAAAGAAGCCAAAGACCACGGCGAAGGCGGCTCCTTGGTCGGCGCCCCCCTCAAAGGCCGGGTGCTGATCGTGGACGATGTGATGAGCGCAGGCACCGCCGCCCGCGAATCGATTGCCCTGATCAAGGCCGCCGGGGCCACCCCCCACGCCATGGCCATCGCTTTGGATCGCCAGGAAATGGCCACCGAAAAACAAGCCGACGGCTCGGTGCAAGATGTACCGCACAGCGCCGTGCAATACGTGCGCAACACGCTGGGCATGGGCGTGTGCTGCATTGCGCAGCTGTCTGATTTGCTGTCGTACCTGTCCGCCCAAGACGGCAACGAGATGGGCCAGCACCTGCCCAAAGTGCAGGCCTACCGCGACCGTTACGGGGTCTGAACCCGCCCGGTCAAAGACTTCTGTCTGCCACGATGCCTGGACGGCTGGAGAACTGCACCAGACTGTCCATGGCTTCGAGTTGCACGCGCGCGCTGCGCTGGCCATAGACTTCGGCGCGCAACCAAGTGCATTCGGCATCGAGCAATTCGTCAGACGACAAACTGCACCACCAGACACGGCCTTCGCCGTCCCAGCGGTAGCCGCGTGATTTGAGCTTGTCTTTGGCTTCAAACGGCGCACCAGTGGCCCGCAGTTTGTAGCGGGTCTGCCCTGCCCCGTTCAGCAAGCGCGACAAGCCGCTCTGCCCATCCGACAAGGGCGAGGACAAGACCTGCAGCAAGGCGTGGCAGTCCACCTGGGCACGGTGGGCGTCGTAGAACCAGCCGCGCTCGGAAGCCAGAAACTCCAGCTTGGCCGAGCCGCTGCCTTCTTTCTTCCAGTCGATGCCCGCAAACGAGCAATTCCAGGCCTTGCGTGCAAAGACCGGCCAGCGGGCTTCCACAAATGGCCGGTCAAAACCGGCGTTGTGCGCGACGATCAAGTCGGCTTGTTCCACCAGCGCGTTCACGGCAGCGTCGTCGATGCGCTGCCCTTGCACCATGCTGTCGTCGATGCCAGTGATCTCGGTGATCTGCGGTGGAATGGGCTTGCCGGGGTCTTCAAACGATTCGTACACCGTGACCGGGCCCAGCGGCTGACCGGTCGCGGTGTCCACCAGCACAGACAACATGGCCAGCTCGATGATCTTTTCGTTGCGCGCATCCAGGCCCGTGGTTTCGGTGTCGAGCACAATCACGCGCCGCGTGTTTTGCCCGCTGACCGGGCCGTAGTCGGTGCGCGGCAACAGGCGGCGCAAAATGCGAAAGTCGGGGTGTTGCGCCAGCGTCTGCGCCATGGCTTCGGCGTCAGCATCGATCACGGGTGTGACTGCTGGGTTGGAAGTCTGCGGCACAAGCGGCGCCTCAGCACTGAGACTGCGCTCGAGGCTTGCGACAGGCATGGCCTGCGGTGCCACCTCGGCCAAGCTCAAACCCGGCAACGTCTCCATCGGGGTCACGGACTTGGCGATTTTGGCTTTGACAGGCTTGGCCTTTACAGCAACAGGCTCGGCCTCAAAGCCGAAAAAACTCATCTGGTCGGTTTTGTTCATGGCCATGATTAAACCGCAACGCCAAAGGCATGTCGGGGCTGAAGCCACCGACCTACAAGCCACATCTGTGGTTTTCCGTAGGTCGGTGGCTTCAGCCCCGACATATGGGATGAGCCACTCAGTCGAGCTTGATCCCCAAATCCACCGCCAGCTTGATCCAGACCGGCACCTCATTTTCCCAGTCTTTGCGGGTGTCGGCCAGGTTCTTGGGTTTGTTGGGGATGGCAAAGGTCTCGCGCAGTTTGGCGGCTTTGTCGGTGTTGGACCAGGCCACGGCTTCGTCGGCCAGGCGCTTGAGGATGGGCTCGGGCGTGCCTGCAGGCGCCACCAGCGGCAAGCCGCCTTCGAGCGTGACCAGTTTGTCGGTGTTGCCTTGCTCGGTCAAGGTGGGCACATCGGGCAGCTTAGGCGAGCGGTAGCTGCCCGTCACGCCGATGGCACGCACGCCGCGTGCGGCCATGGCGTTGAAGGCCTGGAAGCTGCCCACGGCAATTTGCGATTGGCCCGAGGCCACGTCCAGCCACATGGCCGCCTCGCCTTTGTAGTGCACCGACTGGATCTGGGTGCCATGGTGGCGGTTGGTCTGGTCGGCCACCATGTGCGGGTAAGAGCCGGGGGCGTAGGTGCCCATTGAGGTCGGGTTCTTTTTAGCCCAGGCCACAAACTCGGCCATGGTCTTGGCGGGGATCTTGTCGTGGATGCCCACCACCAGCGGGCCGGACGGGAACACGGTCACAGGCGTGAGGTCTTTGTCCAGGTTGTAGGGCAGCTTGCTGTAAAGGATGCGGTTTTGCCAGTAGGTGCCCGAGGTGCTCATGCTCAAGGTGTAGCCGTCGGCGGGTGCCTTGGCCACCGCGTCGATGCCGATGATGGCGCCTGCGCCAGGCTTGTTGTCGATGACCACCGGCACGCCCAACTTGGTGGACAGGTATTCGCCGTAGTTGCGCGCATAGGCATCGGTCAGGCCCCCGGGCGGGAAGGCCACCACGATGCGAATCGGCTTGCTGGGCCACTTGGCCGCTTGGGCCCACGCGGTGCCCACAGCGCTGCTGGCCGCCACGATGCTGACGGCCAGGGCTGCGGTCTGAAGAAGGTGGCGGCGGTCTGAGCGGGTCTTGTGGATCATGATTGCTTGTGGTGATGAGTGACCTTCAGTCTAGGTGTGCCCCGTGCAATTTTGAATTGGGGTTTGAACCCATGACGTGCCAGCGCAGACCGAGCCGCTCACCGCCAAGATACCGCCCCGAACCTGCCAACCCCAGGTTTATGCGACAATCGACGGGTTGCAGCCTCCAGTTGCCGCAACATCAGCACTTCTGCTGGGGCCTGTCCCAGGCAACGCTCAAAACAAGCGCCTGCGGTTTCCATGCCCACCCCAAGACCTGTCGGCCAACACTGGTCACTGCCCACCGCAGTTGAATGAGCCGACACCTGCGCCGGACATGGCGCTCTGAAAAAATGAACTTTGAAGAATTGAATTTGGCTCCGGCCATCATGCAAGCTGTGCGCGAGCTCGGCTATGAGAATCCCACGCCCATCCAGGCACAAGCGATTCCCGCCGTGCTGGCCGGTCACGACCTGCTGGCTGGCGCACAAACCGGCACCGGCAAAACCGCCGCCTTCACACTGCCCATGCTGCACAAGCTGAGCCTGAGCGAGCCTGGCCAAAACCGCTTTGGCGGCAAAGCCATCCGCGCCCTGGTGCTCACGCCCACCCGCGAATTGGCCGCCCAGGTCGAAGAGTCGGTGCGCGACTACGGCAAATACCTCAAGCTCGACTCCACCGTGATCTTTGGTGGCGTGGGCATGAACCCGCAGATCAACAAGGTCAAGCGCGGCGTGGACATTCTGGTGGCCACACCCGGCCGTTTGCTGGACCTGCAAGGCCAAGGCTTCCTGGACTTGTCGACCATCGAAATGCTGGTGCTCGACGAAGCCGACCGCATGCTGGACATGGGCTTCATCCATGACGTGAAAAAAGTGCTGGCCCTGGTGCCTGCCGACAAACAAAGCCTGTTGTTCTCGGCCACGTTCAGCGACGAGATCCGCGAGCTGGCGGGCAACTTGCTCAAGAACCCACAAAGCATCCAGGTCACCCCGCGCAACACCACGGTGCAGCGCATCACGCAGGTGATCCACCCCGTGGGCCGCAACAAGAAAAAAGACGTGCTGCTGCACATCATCCAGAAAAACGACTGGAGCCAGGTGCTGGTGTTCACACGCACCAAGTTCGGTGCCAACAATGTGGCCGACTTCCTGACCAAAAACGGCGTGAAGGCCATGGCCCTGCACGGCAACAAGAGCCAGACCGCCCGCACACAGGCGCTGGCCGGTTTCAAGAGCGGTGAGATCCGCGCTTTGGTGGCCACCGACATTGCCGCACGCGGCATCGACATCGAAGACTTGCCACACGTGGTGAACTACGAAATCCCCAACGTGTCGGAAGACTATGTGCACCGCATTGGCCGCACTGGCCGTGCTGGCGCCAGCGGCGAGGCCGTGAGCCTGGTCTGCCTGGACGAAGAAGGTTTCATGATGGAGATTGAGCGCTTCACCAAGCAGGAAATTCCGGTGCAAATGCTCGAAGGCTTTGGCCCCGAGCCAGGCGAAGTGGCCGAGCCCATCGCCATGGGTCGCCAGACCCTGTGGGGCGGCGCAGGCAAACCGCCCAGCCGCGATGTGATGGCCGCAGCCGCCAAGGCCGCACGCCAGGACATGATGCAACGCATCCGCGACAACAAGGCCGCTGGCGGTGGCCAGGGTCAGCGCCAACCGCGTGCCGAAGGCCAAGGCCAGCCACGCCCATCGCGCAACGCCTCCCAACCCTCACGCCGCAATGGCCCGCAAGGCGAAGCCCGCTTTGAAGGCCAGGGCGAAGGTCGCCGTGAAGGCGGCGGTCGTTTTGACAACCGTGGCGATGGCCAGGGCCGTGGTCCACGCAATGGCCCACGTCCTGAAGGTCGTGGTGAAGGCCGCGGCCCCAGCCGTGGTGGCCAAGGTGGCGGTCAAGGCGGTGGCCAGGACCGTCGTCGCCACGATGGCGACGAGTTGCCACGCCACATCGACCCCTTGAAGACCACGCAATTCGCGCGCCTGGACTTGCCCAACCGCAAGCCCGTGCGCACCAGCGGCCAACCTGACCCGACACGCACCAGCATCGACAGCCTGGCCAGCGGCAACCGCCGCCATGGCGGCGGCGGTGGTGGTTATGGCGGCAACGGTGGCAGCAAAGGCGGTGGCCGTGGCTTTGGCGGCGGCGGTGGCAACCGCGGCGGCTTTGGTCGCTGATCGACACCCCTCATGAAATAGCCCGCATCAGCGGGCTATTTTTTTGGGGTCATGCGTTTGCGGCCAATCGCTGAGTGTCGGAGCTGAAGCGCCGACCTACCCAACGCCCATCAGCAGGTCTTCGGCTTCACCCCGACAGACGCATCGCATCTGCAGGTCGGCGGCTTCAGCCTGACAGACCCATCGCATCTGCAGGTCGGCGGCTTCAGCCCCGACATGGGCTTGAGCAAGGCTGCTGCCTTCAATCCCGCACAAACAAGGTCACCAGCGGATCAGGGCCCACCTGGCGACTCCAATGCCCATGCACCGTGGCATCGAATGTGGCGCCTTCGGGCAAGGTGTCGTTGGAATAAAAGAACTCGCCGGGGCCAAAGATGCGCGAGCTGCCGTCTTGCAAAAAGATTTCCATCTGGCCACCCAACACAAAGAGCCACTGCGGCGTTCCGGTGCAGTGAAAACTGCTGCGAAAACCCACCGGGCTTTGGCGCAACTGGTAGCCGCTGGTAGGCATCAGTGCAGACAAACGGCTTTGTGGTGTGCCTTCGGTCAGCTCAACGGTGTCGTCGCGAAAACGCGCACGGCCATCGGTGTCGGTGAAGAGGATGACTTGTTTCAAAGTGGTCATGGCAAGCGTTTCAACAGGGATGAAAAGCCCAATTGTCGCCGAGCCAACAGCCTGGCACGGGGCTTCTGGCATAGTGGCGCCCCATCAGACCATTCACACGCACACTCACCATACCGAGACAACATGAGCACTTCCCCTTTGAAAATCGTCTTCCACGGCCAGAACGCGGCCAATTTCCGCCAAGACTTTGAGACCTTGATTGCCCCCGAGCACCAGGTGCTGGACTTGAGCGATACACTCGATCAGGCCGGTGAGCGAGAACACTACCAAAGCGCCGATGTGGTCATCGGCATCAAGCTGAACGCCGACATGCCCCAGCCACTCAAGGCTCGGTTGTTTCATGCACCGGCTGCAGGCACCGATGCGGTCAACACCGCGCTCTTGCCCGCGCAGTGCACCCTGGCCAATTGCTTTGGGCACGAAAACGCCATCGCCGAATACGTGATCGCTGCCCTGCTGATGCGCCACGTGCCACTGGCCCGCGCCGATGCCGACCTTCGCCAGCAGCGCTGGACCTATTGGGCCGGGCGCCCCACCGCTTTGCGCACCGAGCTGGGCGCACAAACGCTGGGCCTGGTGGGCTTTGGCCACATCGCCCAGACCGTGGCCCAACGCGCCAAGGCCATGGGCATGCGGGTGCATGTGGCCAACCGCAGCCCCATCACCCACCCGGTGGTGGACCGCAGCTGGACGCTGGACGCCCTGCACGAGTTCATGGGCACCTGCGACGCGGTGGTGGTCAGCCTGCCTTTGACCGACAACACACAAGGTCTGGTCGATGCCCCCGCGATGGCGGCCATGCGGCCCGATGCCGTGCTGCTGAATGTGGGACGTGGCGCAGTGATCGACGAAAAGGCGCTCTTTGAAGCGCTGAAAGCCCGTCAGATTGGCGGCGCCGTGATCGACACTTGGTACCAATACCCCACGCCTACGCAACACGAGTGCGCGCCCTCACAGTTTGATTTTGCGTCGCTGGACAACGTGCTCATGACGCCCCACATGTCGGGCTGGACCTCGGGCACAGTGCGCCGCCGCCAGGAGACTTTGGCCGACAACATCGGGCGCTTGAGCCGGGGCGAGGCTTTGATCAATGTGTTGAAGGCTGGGAACATCTGAACCATTCGCGGCACCCGCTCACTGGATTGCCGCGTCGCTGCGCTCCTCGCAATGACGGGACGGGGTCATCGCCAGCCTCTCTCACCGTCACCGCGAGCCTCCTCAGCGCCATCACGGGCCTCCTCAGCGTCATCGCGGGTCTCCTCACCGTCATCGCGAGCGAAGCGTGGCGATCCAGTGTCAGGGGCAGCAGACTCAGCTGCTTTGCCGCTGCACGATCTCAAAGCCCAGATCCAGCTGCGGCGCAGCGGGTTCTTCACCGCGCATGAGGCTCAGCAACATCTGCGCCGCCGCCTCGCCAATCTGGGCACGAGGTGTGCGCACCGTGGTCAGGGCTGGCAGCATCTGGTCGCTGCCGGTCAGGTCGTTGAAACCGGCAATCGCCACTTGCGATGGCACAGCCATACCCAGGCGCAAGGCCGCCATGAGGGCGCCCTGCGCCAAGTCGTCATTGCAAAAAAAGATCGCGTCCACCGCCGGGCGCTGCTGCATGATTTGCTCGAACAGCACCCCACCCAAAGCCAATGAAGACGGCGCGGGGTTGAGAAACTCCAGCGTGGGCTCGTAAACGCCCGCTTCTTGCAAGGCACTGCGCCAACCGTACAGGCGCTGCATCACACGCGGGTCCAGCTGCGCGGCGGCGAAGGCTATCCGCTTGCGACCTTGCGCCAGCAAATGCCGCGTCATGGCGGCGCCCGCCTCGGTTTGGCGAAAGCCCACGCAGTACGGTGCATCGGCCTGAGCGGTGGTCGGCAAATCCATCAGGTGCACGCAGGGCACCTGGCTGCTGTCCATCAGCCTGCGGGTGGCCGGGTTGTGGTCCAGTCCCGTGACCAGCAGACCTGCGGGGCGGTGCAGCAGTTGCTCGCGCAGCAGCTGCTCTTCTTCGCTGGCGTCGTAGTGGGTCACGCCCATCAGGGTCTGGTAGCCGCCTGCGCGCAGGGTTTTCTGGGCTGCATCGAGCAGGTCCACAAACAGGGCGTTGGACAGAAGCGGAATCAAGATGGCCACGTGGTTGCTGCGCTGCGAGGCGAGCGCTCGGGCCGCAGGATCAGGCACATAACCGAGCTTGCTGGAGACAGCCTGCACCCGCTCGATCAGGGCCGGGTCCACCGCCCTTTCGCCCCGCAAGGCCCGCGAGACGGTGCTGGGGCTGACCCCGGCGGCCCGGGCCACATCGCTGAGCGTGATGCGGCCTGTGGCGCGGTGACTTTTGGTGGTCTTGGGGGGGGGCGAAACGGCGTTGGACAAGGGTTAATCCGGAGAAGAATGCAGGGTCAAAATCGATAGGATAGCGCTATCCCAAAGTTTGGGGCGAGATTTTTCAAGATTCGTGGAAAACCCTGATCCATGAAGCAAGTCGTTGAATTTTCGTTCTCACTTTTTTTTGAATTTTCCGGACAGCGCTGTCCAAAACCTGTTTCCAAGAAAGAATTCCAGTGTCCAAACCCGATGTGCTGGCTGTCGCCAAACTCCACCCCTTCTACCAACAGGCGCTGGAGTCGGTGTACACCGTGCACGACCGCACCCACATCACCGACCCCGCCGCATTTGCAGCGTTGGCTCCCCGCATCGTGGGCGTGGCCGGTACGGGTGAGGCCAGCGTGCCGCGCAGCCTGCTGTCGCAGCTGCCCAATGCCAAAGTGGTGTCGGTGTTTGGCGTGGGCTACGACGGCGTGGATGTGCCCGCCGCCATCGAGCACGGCATCCCGGTGACCCACACGCCCGACGTGCTGACCGACGATGTGGCCGACTTGGCCCTGGGTCTGGTGCTGTCGGTGGGCCGCACCATCCCGCAAGCGGACAAGTTTGTGCGCGCAGGCCAGTGGCCCAGCGGCCCCATCGCTTTGGGCCGCAAGGTCTCGGGCGCACGCTTGGGCATCGTGGGCCTGGGCCGCATTGGCAAAGCCATTGCCCAGCGCGCCAGCGGCTTTGGCATGTCGATCGCCTACACCGCCCGCAGCGCCAAAGCCGATGTCAGCTTCAAGTACTTCCCCTCCGCAGCCGAGCTGGCGGCGAATGTGGACTTCTTGGTCGTCATCACCCCCGGCGGCGCAGGCACCAAACACCTGATCAACGCCGAGGTGCTCAAAGCCCTGGGCCCACGCGGCTTTTTGATCAACGTGGCGCGTGGCAGCGTGG
>Ga0228702_1000481_pt1 | contig 30938 bp, 27 predicted proteins | sample McNCre217_Aug_MG_2_FD_178018 | JGI IMG/M metagenome (GOLD analysis project Ga0228702, IMG submission 178018) | Freshwater microbial communities from McNutts Creek, Athens, Georgia, United States - 20-17_Aug_MG | ecosystem: Environmental > Aquatic > Freshwater > Creek | place: USA: Georgia...
GAAAACCATCACCGCCACCGTGACCGGCAACCTGCGCGTGACCGAGGTCGGCAAGGACTACGACACCCACCACATCGTGCTGGACTTCGGCAACATGCCTTTTCCGGTGCTCGAAGGCCAGTCGATCGGCATCGTGCCACCCGGCACGGACGACAAAGGCCGTGCGCACCACGCGCGCCAATACTCGATTGCCAGCCCCCGCAATGGCGAGCGCCCAGGCCACAACAACCTGTCGCTGACCATCAAGCGCGTGCTCGAAGACCACGACGGTCAACCTGTGCGTGGTGTCGGCTCCAACTACATGTGCGACCTGAATGTCGGTGACAAGGTGCAGGTGATCGGGCCGTTTGGCGCCAGCTTCCTGATGCCCAACCACCCCAAGAGCAACATCGTCATGATCTGCACCGGCACGGGCTCGGCCCCCATGCGTGCCATGACCGAATGGCGCCGCCGCCTGCGGGCCAGCGGCAAATTTGAAGGTGGCAAGCTGATGCTGTTCTTTGGTGCCCGCACGCCCGCCGAGCTGCCGTACTTTGGCCCGCTGAACAACCTGCCCAAGGACTTCATCGACATCGAGTTTGCCTTCTCGCGCGAAGTGGGCAAGACCAAGCGCTACGTGCAGGATGCCCTGCGCGACCGCGCGGCCGATGTGGCCGCCTTGCTCAAAGACGGCAACACCTGTTTCTATGTGTGCGGCTTGAAGAGCATGGAAGAGGGCGTGGTCATGGCCCTGCGCGACATCGCACAGAATGCCGGTCTGGACTGGGAAACCATTGGTGGCGCGCTCAAGAAAGAAGGCCGTTTGCATCTGGAGACGTACTGAGTTGCGGGGACACGGTGTCTGTTCACCGTGATGTCGGGGCTGAAGCCGCCGACCTACAAAAAGCGCCGTTGTGGGGATCTTGTAGGTCGGCGGCTTCAGCCCCGACTTTCAGCACCTGCTGGCTGTCCTTGTGAACGGCTCAATGAAATGTGATGGGTTCGAATGCCAACCAACCATGTGACTGAAACCCGTGTCGGACTGAATGCCCTGCGCGAACAACTGCGCCAACCACGCAAACAACTCAAAGGCCGTCAGGCCACGCCCGAGGCCCGCACCGAGGTGCAGGCCCTCATCGGCGAGCCGCCCGCAGAAGGCTACCGCCGTGACCTGCTGATTGAGTACCTCCATGTGCTCAACGACCATTACCGTGCTTTGTTCGAGCGCCACCTCGTGGCACTGGCGGCAGAGATGCGGCTGTCCGTGGTCGAGGTGTTCGAAGTCGCTTCGTTCTACCACCACTTCGAGATTCTGAAAGACGACCAAGCCGCGCCGCGCATCACCGTGCGGGTGTGCGACAGCCTGAGCTGCAGTTTGGCTGGCGGCGACAGCTTGCTGCGTCAATTGCAAACTGATTTGTTGGATGTGAAGGTCGTGCCCGTGCCTTGCCTGGGTCGCTGCGAGCAGGCTCCGGCCGCGCAAGTGGGCCAACAGGCCGTGGCGCATGCGACCTTGGACATGGTGACCCAACGTGTGGTCCAGCACCAGACCGCGCCCAATCCTTTGCCCGATGCGGTTCGCCTGCAGGCCTATCTGCAAAGCGGGGGCTACCAGCTGGCACGGCAAGTGGCCTCAGGCGCGCGCGATGCCGAATCGGTGATCCAGGTGCTGGAGCATGCGGGTTTGCGTGGCTTGGGCGGCGCGGGTTTTCCGGCCGGGCGCAAATGGCGCATCGTGCGCAGCCAGCCTGCGCCACGCTTGATGGCGGTGAACATCGACGAAGGCGAGCCAGGCACTTTCAAAGACCGCACTTTGCTTGAAAGCGACCCGCATCGCTTTCTGGAAGGCGTGCTGGTCGCCGCCAGCGTGGTGGGCGTTGATGCGGTTTACATCTACCTGCGCGACGAGTACCACGAAGCGCGTCTGCTGCTCACGCAGGCGCTGGCCGAGTTGCAGGCCCACCCGCCTTGCGCCTTGCCGCGCATGGCATTGCGCCGGGGCGCAGGGGCCTACATCTGCGGCGAAGAGTCCGCCATGATCGAGAGCATCGAGGGCAAGCGCGGTGAGCCACGCCTGCGCCCGCCCTACATCGCCGAAGTCGGCCTGTTTGGCCGCCCTACGCTGGAGCACAACTTCGAGACCCTGTACTGGATACGTGAACTGCTGGAACAAGGCGCAGACAGCTTTGCATCTCACGGTCGCCATGGCCGCCAAGGCCTGCGCCGCTTCAGCGTGAGCGGGCGCGTGAAGCAACCGGGCGTCAAGCTCGTGCCTGCGGGCATCACGCTGCGCGAACTGGTTGACGAATACTGCGGCGGCATGATGGAGGGCCACACGCTGTATGCCTATTTGCCCGGCGGAGCCAGCGGCGGCATTTTGCCTGCGTGTCTGGCCGATGTGCCGTTGGATTTTGACACCCTGCAGCCGCATGGCTGCTTCATTGGTTCTGCCGCCGTGATGGTGCTCAGCGAATCGGACAGCGCCCGCGAGGCCGCGCTGAACGTGATGCGCTTTTTTGCACACGAGAGCTGCGGCCAATGCACCCCCTGCCGCGTGGGCACCGACAAGGCCGCGCAACTCATGGCCGCCCAGGTGTGGGATACCGACACCCTGAACGACCTGGCCCAGGTCATGGGCGATGCATCCATCTGCGGCCTGGGGCAGGCCGCGCCGAACCCGATCCGTTGTGTGTTGCAGTATTTCCCGCACGAAGTGGGGGCAGCATGAGCACCATCCAATTCACCCTCAACGGTCAAAGTGTTGAAGCGCCCGCTGGCAAAAGCATCTTCAACATCGCCAAAGACCTCGGCATCGCCATCCCGCACCTGTGCCACAAGGAAGGCCTTGCGCCCGACGGCAACTGCCGCGCCTGTGTGGTCGAAGTGGCCGGTGAACGCACCCTGGCCCCCAGCTGCTGCCGCAGCGCCACGCCCGGCATGCAGGTGCAGACGAACAGCGAGCGCGCCCTCAAAAGCCAGAAGATGGTGCTGGAGATGCTGCTGGCCGACTTGCCCGAGCAAGGCCACAAGTGGCTCGACGACCGCGCAGACGCTCCGCATGGCGAGCTGAGCCAATGGGCCGAGCACCATGGCGTGCAGGTGCGCCCGCAACTGGCCGCGCTCCAGCGCGAGGCCGTGCCCGCCGACCTGTCGCACCCGGCCATGGCCGTGAACCTGGACGCTTGCATTCAATGCAACCGCTGCGAACGCGCTTGCCGTGACCTGCAGGTCAACGATGTGATTGGCTTGGCGCACCGTGGCGCGCACACCCAGGTGGTGTTTGACCTGGCCGACCCGATGGGCGCCAGCAGCTGCGTGGGCTGCGGCGAATGTGTGCAAGCCTGCCCCACGGGCGCACTCATGCCCAAGAGCCACATGGGACCGCAAAAGGTGGACCGCGAAGTGGATTCGGTGTGTCCTTTCTGTGGCGTGGGCTGCCTGGTCACTTACCAAGTCAAAGACGAAAAAATCATCAGTGTCAAAGGCAGAGAAGGCCCGGCCAACGAAGGCCGCCTGTGCGTCAAGGGCCGCTTTGGCATGGACTACATCCACAGCCCCGACCGCATCACCCGGCCACTGATCCGCAAGCCAGGCGTGGCCAAAGACCTGAGCCTGATCGATGGCCACACCGACTGGCGCGAGGTCTTCCGCGAAGCCACTTGGGAAGAAGCGCTCGATCTGGCCACCCAGCCGCTCAACACGCTGCGCCAACAACACGGCCCCAAGTCGCTCGCTGGTTTCGGCTCGGCCAAGGGCAGCAACGAAGAAGCGTATTTGTTCCAGAAGCTGGTGCGCACCGGCTTTGGCAGCAACAACGTGGACCACTGCACCCGCCTGTGCCATGCGTCCAGCGTGGCAGCCTTGCTCGAAGGCGTGGGCTCGGGCGCGGTCAGCAACCCGGTGCGCGATGTCGAGCATTCGGACCTCGTCATCGTGATCGGCTCCAACCCCACCAGCAACCACCCGGTGGCCGCCAGCTGGATGAAGAACGCCGCCCAGCGCGGCACCCGCATCGTGCTGGCCGACCCGCGCATCACCGATATCGGCCGCCGTCACACCTGGCGCAACCTGCAGTTCAAGGCCGACACCGACGTGGCCCTGCTCAACGCCATGCTGCACGTCATCGTGACCGAGAACCTGTGCGATGAAAAATTCCTGAGCGAACGCGCCGACAACGTGGCCGAACTCAAGGCCCATGTGCGCGACTACACACCCGAGGCCATGAGCGCGGTCTGCGGCATCCCGGCGGACACCATCCGCGAAGTGGCGCGGGCCTATGCCACGGCCAAGGCCGCCATGATTTTGTGGGGCATGGGCGTGAGCCAGCATGTGCACGGCACCGACAACGTGCGCTGCCTGATCGCGCTGGCCAGCATCACCGGGCAAATTGGCCGCCCGGGCACCGGCTTGCACCCGTTGCGTGGTCAGAACAATGTGCAGGGCGCGAGCGACGCGGGCTTGATCCCGATGATGTACCCCAACTACCAGCGCGTGACCGACAAGTCCGCGCACGACTGGTTCGAGAAATTCTGGGACACGAAGCTCGATGACCAGCCCGGTTACACCGTGGTTGAAATCATGCACAAGGCGCTGGCCTCGGACAGCGACCCGCACAAGGTGCGCGGCATGTACATCATGGGCGAGAACCCGGCCATGAGTGACCCGGACCTGAACCATGCCCGCCACGCGCTGGCCAGCCTGCAGCACCTGGTGGTGCAAGACATCTTCCTGACCGAAACCGCCTGGCTGGCCGATGTGGTGCTGCCTGCCAGCGCCTGGCCCGAGAAAACCGGCACCGTCAGCAACACCGACCGCACGGTGCAGATGGGCCGCCAGGCCGTGTTGCCACCGGGCGATGCGAAACCCGACTTGTGGATCGTCCAGCAGATCGCCGCTCGCCTGGGCCTGAACTGGGCCTACACGGGCGAGCACGACGGTGTGGCTGCGGTGTACGAAGAAATGCGCCAAGCCATGGCCCCGGCGATTGGTGGCATCGACTGGGCACGCTTGAATGCGGGCTCGGTCACCTACCCGTGTGTGAGCGCCGACGACCCGGGCCAGCCCATCGTCTTCCATGACCATTTTCCGACGAAAGACGGGCGCGTCTGGCTGGTGCCTGCGGGCCTGATCCCGGCCGCCGAACAACCCGACGCCGACTATCCCATGGTGCTGATCACCGGGCGGCAGCTGGAGCACTGGCACACCGGCAGCATGACGCGCCGGGCCACCGTGCTCGATGCGCTGGAGCCTGCGGCCACGGCATCCATGCACGCCGCCGACATGGCGCGTCTGGGGGTGCAGGCCGGGCAGCGCATCCGCGTGGCTTCGCGTCGGGGGCATGTGGAACTGGCGGTGCGCGAGGACAACGGCACCCCGCTGGGCACGGTGTTCATCCCGTTTGCCTATGTGGAGGCGGCGGCCAACGAGCTGACCAACGCCGCGCTGGATCCGTTTGGCAAGATCCCCGAGTTCAAGTACTGCGCGGTCCAGATTCAGGCCCTGACCTTGCCCGCATAATCAGCGGCAATAAAAAGTCACCCTGCCATGCCAAAAGGCCGGGTGACGCAGACCAACACGATTGGCCAAGGAGGCCTGTTTGAAACTGGATGTGCAGCTCATCTTCTGGGTGGATGCGTTCATGTACCTGATGCTGCACGCAGCCTTGTGGTACGGGCTTGCGCGATTTCGCAGCCGTGTGGCGGTCTTGTGGAGCGCGTCCGGTATTTTGAGTGCGTTCAGCCTGTGCGTGTTGGGCAGCAAGGGACTGATCCATATCGACTATGTCGTTGTGCTTGGCCAACTCTTGATGGCTTTGGGCAACTGGGGGCGGCAAATCGCTTTGCGTTCGCTCGATGGACCACCCGATCCCCGCTGGATGTGGGGAATGGGCTTGTTCAACGTGGTGGCTTTGGGCTTGAGTTTTGGCCTGCATTTCTCGGGTGCGCCCGAAAGCACCATCATGGTGGTGTTCTATTCGTTCTACACCCTCAATTGTCTGGAGTATTACGGCTCAGGACGCTGCATTGCCCACAGCCATGACAGCATCGGTGCGACCTCGGTTCGATGGGCTGGGTTGGTGCTGTCGGGCAGCCTGGGCATCAAGGCCTTGGCCATGATCACAGGGGTGGGCTCGGACGATGTGTACGAAGCATCCTGGGACCACGCGGTGGTGTTTGCGGGTCAATTCTTTGGCATTACCCTTCTGAGTGTGGGCTTCATGCAGATATTCATCGACAAGGATCATCGATCGAAAATTGCTGTACAAGAGCAGTTGGCTCGCCAGCAGGAGCATTCTTTTTTGGCTCAGCAACATTCGCATGCGCTGTCGAGCTTGCTGGCCGAGCGCGAAGAAATCATCCGGCAACTGACCTTGTCCAACAAGAGCGCAGGCATGGGCGCCTTGGTGGCCAGTTTTGCGCATGAGCTGAACCAGCCCTTGGCGGCCACCTTGCTGCATGCCGAGTTGATCCAGGCTCAGATCAAAGCCGCGCAAGACGGCGGACGAACAACCAATTTGCAGTTGCTCAATACTGTGGCCAGTCACATCGTCAGCGACACCCAAAGGGCCGGCGACATCATCCGCAAACTGCGTGCCCTGTTCCGCATGAGCAAGGGCGAGTTTGTCAGACTGGATTTCCAGCAACTGGTCCTGGACGTGTTGGACATTGTGAAGGCCAAGATGGCGGGTCAGAAGGTGCGGATCGCCACGACATTTGACGAGGGCTTTCGTTTGTCGGGTGACGTGACCCAGCTACAGCAAGTGGTGCTCAATTTGATGAGCAATGCAATCGATGCCATGGGCGAGGTCCAGCACCGTGAACGGGTGTTGCAAATCCGGGGGGCGGTCTCGCCCGGGTATCTGGAGTTGCAAGTCGAAGACAACGGCACCGGCATTCCCCTGGACAAACAAGCCGAAGTTTTCAGCTTGTTCAAAAGTACCAAATTCGATGGCATGGGGGTCGGGCTGTGGCTCAGCCAATCAATTGTCGAGTCCCATGGGGGCACCTTGAGTTTTGTCAGTCAGCCAGGTCAAGGCTCGGTATTTACTCTGAGGTTGCCCTCGACCGATTATGTTTTGACCGCTTGATGAACAATGCGGCTATGAATCTCAAACCTCAAATTGATGTCGCTGTCTTGATGCGCCGCGAGCCCGTCCAAGGCGCCATGTCGCGTTGGCAAAGCCACCGTTGGGTGCTGGACGATGTGGTTTTGCAGGAAGCTGGATTTGGTCAGGTTGCACGGTGTCTGCGTGAAACACCCGATGAATCCCAATGGCTTTATCCGGCTTGGACGGTCACCTTGTTCACCGACGATGCCGAAGGCTATTGGCTCAACGCCACATCCCCCACGCCTTGCTGGTTTGTCATGTGGCGCCTCATTGATGTCGAAGGCCAGCAGCCCCGGGCTGAACCGCAGGCCGTGAGTTTGAGCTACCACGATGCGGGCCGTTGGCTGGATGCTCAGGAAACCGTGGAGACGGTCGCCGCCCCTGCAGACGTGGTGCAGTGGATCCGTGAGTTTGCTGAACACCACTACGTCCCGGAGGTCAAAAAACGCCAGCGTCCGCAAAGCTTCCAGGGCTTGACCGATCGCTTTGGTCAGCCAGTGTCGGTCAGCACGACCGAAAAACGCAAAGGCCCCGGAGGGCAGGGCGCATGAGCGACCATTTTTTCAGCCGCTGGTCGCGTCGCAAGCACGATGCGGCCAAAGGCCTGCCCTTGCAAGAGCCTGAACCGCTTGAAACCCGGCCCAGCACAGGGCCCACGCCAGCGGCGCCCGTGGCTGTTCAGTCGGTCCCGGCTGTGCCAGATGTTCCTGCCCAGCCTTTGCCCACGCTGGAGGACGCACAAGCCCTCACGCCCGCGTCTGACTTCGGTGCCTTCATGAAGCAAGGCGTGCCCGCAGAAGTGCGCAACCTCGCGGTCAAAAAATTGTTTGCTGACCCGCACTTCAATGTGATGGATGGTTTGGATATTTACATCGGTGACTACAACATCCCTGATCCGTTGCCTGCAGGCATGTTGCAAAAAATGGCCAGCGCCCAGTTCATGAATCTGGTGCCGCCGGAAACCCCCGAACCCCTTGACGGTACAGGGGCATTGCCGCATGAAAACCCTGATTTGCGCACGCAGGACGAAGAAACTGCGCAGCTTGTGGCACAGTCTGCGCCATTGCAAGCCACAACGGCATTGCCCGACTTGCCCCTGAGCGAACATGACGACCCTGATTTGCAACTGCAACCAAACCATGCCCCTGCAAGCCCAGACCCTGGGCCAGGCGCTGGGTGAAGACTTCAAACTCCACACCACACTGTGCCGCCGCGAGGCCGGTGACTTTCAGCGTGCCGTCCAAAGCGGCCAACCCGTGGTGGTGGCTTGCACGCAGGAAAAGCGTTTGTTTTCCGAGCTGGCCGAGCAAACCGAAGGCGCGACGTCGCCGATCCGTTTTGTCAACATCCGCGAAACCGCAGGCTGGAGCCGTGAAGCCGCGCATGCCACCCCCAAAATGGCCGCTTTGCTGGCCGCTGCGCGTTTGCCCGAATCTGAGCCGGTCCCCACCGTCACCTACAAAAGCGAAGGCCGCTTGCTGATCCTGGGGCCCATCGATGTGGCCGAGCGTGCCGCCGCTTTGTTGTCCGATGCGATGCAGGTCACCATTGGGTCCGAAGGCGCAGGCAACGCAGGCGGTGCCCAAGAGCGCCGCTACCCTGTCATGGCCGGACGCCTGCAAAGCCTGACGGGCTGGCTCGGGGCCTTCGACGTGCGTTGGGACGCCAGCAACCCCATCGACCTGGATCTGTGTACCCGCTGCAACGCCTGCGTGGCCGCTTGCCCCGAGCAGGCCATTGGGCTGGACTACCAAATCGATCTGTCGCGTTGCACCTCACACCGCGATTGCGTCAAGGCCTGCGACGCGGTGGGCGCCATCAACTTCATGCGCGAGCCGCAGCCGCAAAGCGCGCGCTTTGACGTGGTGCTCGATCTGCGCGGCGCCAAAGCCTCGCCCACGTTCACTTCGCACGCCTTGCCCCAGGGCTATTTCCGCTGGGACGGACAGGACCTGCAGACCTTGCTCAAGCTGCGCGAGTTGGTGGGCGAGTTTGAAAAGCCCCGCTTCTTTGCCTACAAGCAAAAGCTGTGCGCCCACAGCCGCAACGAACAAGTCGGCTGCAGTGCCTGCGTGGACATTTGCTCGGCCGAAGCCATCAGCTCGGACAAGGCGCGCCAGCAAATCAAGGTCAACCCCAACCTGTGCGTGGGCTGCGGTGCCTGCACCACGGCTTGCCCCACCGGGGCCTTGACCTACGCTTACCCGCGCCCGGCCGAGCAGGGCGAGAAGATTCGCACGCTGTTGAGCACTTACCAAGCCGCAGGCGGCCGTGATGCGGCCCTCTTGCTGCATAGCCAGGACAAGGGTCAGGCGCTGCTGGACGAGTTGGGCCGCGGCGCACAGCTCAAGGTCATGCACGGCGTGCCCGCCCGCGTGATGCCCGTGGCCTTGTGGCACACCGCCAGCGTGGGCTTGGAGCTGTGGCTGTCTGCTGTGGCCTATGGCGCCCGGCAGGTGTTGGTCATGCTGACCGACGAAGAAGCCCCGCAATACAAGACCGCCTTGGTGGAACAAATGGCCGTGGCCCAAAGCCTGTTGAACGGTTTGGGTTACGAGGGCGTTCACTTTGAACTGTTGCAAGTGGGCCATGCCGCTTCGCTCGACGCTGATCTGCAGCGCCTGTCTGGCCGCGCAGTCAAAGCTCCTGCGGGTCCGGCTCTGGCGGCGCGGCACGCGGTGCAGGCCGAAAAGCGCAGCGACCTCGAACTGACACTGGACCACCTGATGGCGCAGTCACCGGTCATGGCCGCGCCGTCCCGTCCAGCGGCTTTGGCCTTGCCAGTGGCGGGCTCACCGCTGGGCACCATCGTGGTGGACGCCAGCAAATGCACTTTGTGCATGAGCTGCGTGGGGGCTTGTCCCTCTGCTGCTCTGCAAGACAACCCGCAGCAGCCGGAGATCAAGTTCATCGAGAAAAACTGCGTGCAGTGCGGCCTGTGTGCCAAGACCTGCCCCGAGCAAGCCATCACCTTGCAGCCGCGCCTGTCGCTCTTGCCCGAGCGCACGCAAGCGCGGGTGCTGCACAACAGCCCGCCCTACGGTTGCATCCGCTGCGGCAAGCCCTTTGGCACCGTGAAGGCGATCGAGACCATGCTGGGCCGCCTGGCGGGCCACAGCATGTTCCAGGGCCCGGCGCTGGAGCGCTTGAAGATGTGCGGTGACTGCCGCGTGGTGGACATGTTCACCGATGAAAACCAGGTCCGCATGGCGGGCGACAAACCCCTGAATTGATCTGTCATGAGCTCTGAATTTCACTTGTCCCATGCCAGCCACGCGCTGGACGAAGAAACCGCACGCGCCGAGGTTTATGGCTTGCTGTCCCTGCTGTACTACCAGGCGCCCTCGGCCGAGTTGCTGGCCCAGTTGCAGGTGGCCGTGACCGAAGCGCCCGATGCAGGCGCCTTTCTTGAAGAGCCCTGGCGCGCACTGGTGGGCAGTGCCCGTTCCTTGACGGCCGCGCAGATCGAGGCGGAATACAACAGCCTGTTTGGCGGTGTTGGCAAGCCCGAGGTGTACCTCTTCGGCTCGCACTACCTGAGCGGTTTCCTGAACGAGAAGCCTTTGGCCCGTTTGCGCCAGGACCTGTCCGAGCTGGGGCTGGGCCGCAGCGAGACCATGCCCGAAACCGAGGACCATGTGGCCTATGTGTTCGAGGTCATGCGCTACCTGATTGCCGGTGACGATGTGGCGGTCTGCAACCTGACCCGGCAGGCCGAGTTTTTTGCGCAGCATGTGCAGCCTTGGTTGCCTCCTCTGTGTCTGGCGCTGGCGGCGCATCCCCGTGCCGATTTCTATACCCATGTGGCCCATCTCACGGAAACTTTTGTCAGCATCGAGTCGCAGGCCTTTGATTTGCTGACTTGACAGCTTCAATACGTCAAAAAGAGTATTTCGGCGCTCTTTTTGATGTGCGGTATTGCCCCTATTGCACAGACTTCAAGCCGGGGTAACATCAGAGCTTATGAAACCAAAGTCATAGGCTCTTCGTTCTAGAGTTTTGAATTTTTGGCAACACATCTTGAGGAACACCATGGACCAATCACCTACTGCAAAACATTCACGCCGCAGCTTGTTTGCCGGTGCTGCCACTGTAGGCGCTGTGGCGGCTGCCAGCAGCGTGTTGCCAGGCGTGGTCAAAAACAGCCTGCCTGCCGCGCCTGCCATGCCCAAGCCTGAGCGTGGTGGTGGCTACAGTCTGAGCGAGCACGTCCAGCGTTATTACAAGACCACCCGGGTCTGATTTCCTTTTTTTCATTTTCAACTGGAGTACTCCATGTTGCTGACCAAAAAACAGAGCAGCGCTTCGGGCGCTGCCTCGTCTTCTTTCGTGCACAGCCTGCGTCGCGGTTTGTCACAGGCTTTGCCCACACTTGACCGCCGCAGCTTTTTGCGCCGTTCGGGTCTGGGGGTGGGTGTGGGCCTGGCGGCTTCGCAACTGAGCCTGGTTCAAAAAGCGCATGCCGCAGTCGGTGTGGACAACATCGGCAAAGGCAAGGTCGAAGTCAAGCGCACCGTCTGCACTCACTGCTCGGTGGGTTGCGCCGTCGATGCGGTGGTGGAAAACGGCGTTTGGGTGCGCCAGGAAGCTGTGTTCGATTCGCCCATCAACTTGGGCGCGCATTGCGCCAAAGGTGCCGCGCTGCGCGAGCACGGCCACGGTGAATACCGCCTGCGCTACCCGATGAAGCTGGTCAACGGCAAATACGAACGCATCAGCTGGGATGTGGCGCTGGAAGAGATCAGCGCCAAGATGCTGGAGCTGCGCAAGGCCAGCGGCCCGGACAGCGTGTACTTCATCGGCTCGTCCAAGCACAACAACGAACAAGCCTATCTGATGCGCAAGTTCGTGAGCTTCTGGGGCTCCAACAACTGCGATCACCAGGCCCGCATTTGCCACTCCACCACGGTGGCCGGTGTGGCCAACACCTGGGGTTATGGCGCCATGACCAACTCGTACAACGACATGCAAAACAGCAAGGTCGCTTTGTACATCGGCTCCAATGCTGCTGAAGCCCATCCGGTGTCGATGCTGCACATGCTGCACGCCAAGGAAAACGGCTGCAAGATGATCGTGGTTGATCCGCGCTTCACCCGCACCGCGGCCAAGGCCGACGAGTATGTGCGCATTCGCTCGGGCACCGATATTCCTTTCCTGTTTGGTCTGGTTTATCACATCTTCAAGAACGGCTGGGAAGACAAGAAGTACATCCATGACCGCGTCTACGGCATGGAAGCCGTGCGCGATGAAGTGCTGGCCAAGTGGACACCCGACAAGGTCGAAGAAGCTTGCGGCGTCAAGGAAGACCAGATGTTCAAGGTCGCCAAGATGCTGCACGACAACAACCCCGGCACCATCGTCTGGTGCATGGGCCAGACCCAGCACACGATTGGCAACGCCATGGTGCGTGCGTCCTGCATCTTGCAGCTGGCGCTGGGCAACGTCGGCAAGTCTGGCGGCGGCACCAACATCTTCCGCGGTCACGACAACGTGCAAGGCGCCACCGATGTGGGCCCCAACCCCGATTCTCTGCCCGGTTACTACGGCCTGGCCGAAGGCTCGTGGAAACACTTTGCCAATGCCTGGGGTGTGGATTTCGAGTGGATCAAGAAGCAGTTTGCCAGCCCGGCCATGATGGGCAAGAACGGCATCACCGTCTCGCGCTGGATCGACGGCGTGCTCGAAAAGAACGAGTTGATCGACCAGGACAGCAATCTGCGTGGCGTCTTCTACTGGGGCCATGCGCCCAACTCGCAGACCCGTGGTCTGGAGATGAAGCGTGCCATGGACAAGCTGGACTTGCTGGTGGTTGTGGATCCTTATCCCTCGGCCACTGCCGCCATGGCCGCCATGCCCGGCAAGCCCGAAGACTTGAACCCCAAGCGCGCTGTGTACCTGCTGCCTGCCGCTACCCAGTTCGAGACCAGTGGCTCATGCACCGCGTCCAACCGCTCCATCCAATGGCGTGAGAAGGTCATTGACCCCCTGTGGGAAAGCCGCAGCGATCACATGATCATGCACCAGCTGGCGGGCAAACTGGGTTTTGCTGCTGAGCTGTCCAAGAACTACAAGATGCAAAAAGTCAAAGGCCTGGAAGAACCCATGCCCGAAGACATCCTGCGCGAGATCAACAAGTGCGTCTGGACCATCGGCTACACCGGCCAGAGCCCCGAGCGCCTGAAGGCTCACATGAAGAACATGAACGTGTTCGACGTGAAAACCCTCAAGGCCAAAGGCGGCAAGGACAAGGAAACCGGCTACGACTTCACCGGTGACTATTTCGGTCTGCCATGGCCTTGCTACGGCACACCCGAGCTCAAGCACCCCGGGTCACCTAACCTGTACGACACCTCCAAACACGTCATGGATGGCGGCGGCAACTTCCGCGCCAACTTCGGCGTGGAGCGTGAAGGCAAGAGCTTGCTGGCCGAAGACGGTTCGTACTCCAAAGGCGCTGACATCACCACTGGCTACCCCGAACTCGACCACATCTTGCTCAAGAAGCTGGGCTGGTGGGATGAACTGACCGAGGCCGAAAAAGCCAAGGCTGAAGGCAAGAACTGGAAGACCGATGCTTCGGGCGGCATGATCCGCGTGTTCATGCAAAACCACGGCTGTCACCCCTTTGGCAACGCCAAGGCGCGTGCCGTGGTCTGGAACTTCCCCGACCCGATTCCGCAGCACCGCGAGCCTTTGTATGGCACCCGCCCTGACTTGGCCGCCAAGTACCCGACGCACGACGACAAGAAAGCTTTCTGGCGTTTGCCGACCCTGTACAAAACTGTGCAGGACAAAAACATCGCCGACAAGGCCTACGAAAAATTCCCGCTCATCCTCACCTCGGGCCGCTTGGTCGAGTACGAAGGCGGTGGCGAGGAAACCCGCTCCAACCCCTGGTTGGCCGAATTGCAGCAGGAAGCCTTTGTCGAGATCAACCCCAAGACGGCGGCCGATCGCGGCATCCGCAATGGCGACCGCGTCTGGCTGTTGGGTGCCACCGGTGCTCGCCTGAATGTGCAGGCGCTCGTGACCGAGCGTGTCGACACCGGCACGGTGTGGATGCCTTTCCACTTCTCGGGCCGCTGGCAAGGTGCCGATCTGCTGGCGCATTACCCCAAAGGTGCGGCACCTGTGGTGCGCGGCGAGGCGGTCAACACGGCCACCACCTACGGTTATGACAGCGTCACCATGATGCAGGAAACCAAGACCACCATCTGCAACATCGAGAAGGCTTGAGGAGAACACGATGGCACGAATGAAATTCATCTGTGACGCCGAGCGCTGCATCGAATGCAATGGCTGCGTCACCGCCTGCAAGAACGAACACGAAGTCCCCTGGGGCGTGAACCGCCGCCGTGTGGTCACCTTGAATGACGGTATCCCCGGCGAGAAATCCATCTCGGTGGCTTGCATGCACTGCTCGGACGCCCCCTGCATGGCGGTGTGCCCGGTCAACTGCTTCTACAAGACCGACGAAGGCGTGGTACTGCACGACAAGGACGTGTGCATCGGCTGCGGCTACTGCTCGTATGCCTGCCCATTTGGCGCCCCTCAGTTTCCAAGCCAAGGCACTTTCGGTGTGCGCGGCAAGATGGACAAGTGCACCTTCTGCGCCGGTGGCCCCGAAGAGCACGGCAGCCAGGCCGAGTTCGACAAGTACGGCCGCAACCGTCTGGCCGAAGGCAAGCTGCCCGCCTGCGCCGAGATGTGCTCGACCAAGGCGCTGCTGGCCGGTGACGGCGATGTGGTCTCCGAAATCTTCCGCAGCCGCGTGGTGCAGCGCGGCAAAGGTGCCGAAGTCTGGGGCTGGGGCACGGCCTACGGCAACCAAGCCAAGCAAGGAGCCTGATCATGCGAATCACTTTGATGTTTTCAGCGGCTGTGGCCGCTGTGCTGGCCCTGTCTGCTTGTGGCGAAAAGCCGCAAGACAAGATGGGCATCCGCAGTGACCAGCCCGCGCAAGCGGGCACCGGTGTGGCTGCCTTCACAGCGCCCGGCTGGACAGCGGGTGACCAAGCCAGCTGGTCCAACCACCTCAAGGCCCGTGCCAACTACGGCATGAACGATCACCAGCGCGCGCCCAAGTGAGCGCATGAGGAGTTCATCATGCGTCGCTTGATCATCACTTTGAGCTTGAGCTGCCTGGCTTGGGGAGCTGCGGCGCAGGCCGTGGCACCGGCGGCGGCACCTGCTGCCGATGCGGCTGCTGGCGTCAAAAGCGCCAACATCTTCCAGATCGCGCCCGGTGCGGACGCGGACCCGAAGTACAAAGACCAGACCAACGCCGAGCGCGGCCAGGTTCAGCCCGGCAACAACGCCCCCATGTGGCGTCAGGTGGGGCAGGGCGTGACCGGCTACAGCAGCCTGCCGCTGAGCCAGGCTCCTGAGGCGGGCAATCTGATCCAAAAATTCGTGCAGTACCCCGGTTCCCGCTTGACCAACGCGGGTGAGGCTTGGCGACAGGTGCGCAATCAGGTCTTGATCCCCTATGGCGGCTCACTGCTCCTGATCGTGCTGGGCGCGATTGCGCTGTTTTATTGGCGCAAAGGCACCATCGAATTGCACGGTCAGGAAACTGGCCGCAAGATCGAGCGCTTCACGCCATTCGAGCGCTCGGCCCACTGGGCCAATGCAATCGCGTTCTGTGCCTTGGCCATCTCGGGCATCGTCATGGCCTTTGGCAAGTTCTTCATCTTGCCCGTCATCGGCACGGCCTTGTTTGGCTGGCTGACGTATGCGCTGAAAAACATCCACAACTTTGCAGGCCCGCTGTTTGCCGTGTCTTTGGTGATCGTCATCGTCACTTTTGTGCGCGACAACATCCCCAGAAAGGACGACCTGACCTGGATCCTCAAAGGCGGGGGCTTGCTCTCGGGCACCGAAGTGCCTTCGCACCGTTTCAATGCGGGTGAAAAAATCCTCTTCTGGTCGGGCGTGTTCTTTCTCGGTCTGGTGGTGGTGGGCTCGGGCCTGGTGCTCGACAAGCTCATCCCCGGCCTGGTGTACGAGCGTGGCACCATGCAGATCAGCCACATGGTGCATGCCGTGGCTACGTTTTTGATGATGACCATGTTCATGGGCCACATCTACATGGGCACCATCGGCATGCGTGGTGCTTACAGTGCCATGCGTGACGGCTACGTCGACGAGACCTGGGCCAAAGAGCACCACGAACTCTGGTACGACGACATCAAAGCCGGCAAGATTCCGGCGCAACGTTCGGCCCCCATCACATCCGCACCCAAGCCCGCGCCCGGCGCCGCTTCGGTTTGAGCACAGGAGCATCCCCATGAAAAAGACCCTGCTTGTTTTGTCTGCATTGGCGCTGAGTTTTGGTGCTGTGGCCAAATTGCCTGCGCCCAGCGACGAAGCCAAAGCCAAGGCCGCAGAAGCCGCTGCCAAAAACGCCCACGGTGACAAGATCGCGGCTTACCAGTTGTGCAAATCCCGCGAAAAAGTGGCGGCCCACTATTACAAAACGGCCAAGGCCACCGGTGCCAAAACCAATGCACCTGCCGCCACACCCGCATGTGTCGATCCTGGTGTGTACAAGCCTGCAGAACAGGCGGCAGCACCTGCAGCCGCGCCCGCAGCGCCTGCGCCAGCCGCCGCACCGGCCAAAAAAGGCTGATCTTTTCTTCAGCGCCCCAAGCCTCAAATCCCCCGTCTTCATCGGCGGGGGATTTTTGCGTTAGGCTCACAGCATGTCCGCCGTTTTGACCGATTTCCTCAACACCCCTGCACATCTCAAGCCCGCCTTGACCCGTTCCCGTGCTTCGCTCACGCGCACGGTGCAGGTGTGTAACGAGTTCGGTGAACATGCCGAAACGCAAATTCCGGCAGAGCGAGCCCTCACGATTTACCTCGACAAAAAAGAACTCGTCACCCTCATGACCTTGGGCGCAGAGCCCGAATGGTTGGTGCTGGGTTTCCTGCGCAACCAGCGTCTGATCGATTCGGTGGACCAGATCGAATCCATCACGGTGGACTGGACGATTGGCGAAGGCGAAACCGGCGAGCCTGGTGTAGCTGCCGTCAAGACCCGGCCCGATGCGCAACTGGCGACACAACGCAGTGCCGAGCGCGTGGTCACCACCGGCTGTGGTCAAGGCAGTGTCTTTGGCGACCTGATGGCCCACATCGACGACATCGTCCTGCCCGAAGCCCGCATCACGCAAGGTCAGTTGTATGCCCTGGTCAATGCCATCCGCGTGCAGGAGTCCACTTACAAATCTTCAGGCTCGGTGCACGGCTGTGCGTTGTTTCAGGGGGAAGAGATGCTCATGTTTGTGGAAGACGTGGGCCGCCACAACGCGGTGGATACCATTGCCGGCTGGATGTGGATGAACGACATCAGTGGCCAGGACAAAGTGTTCTACACCACAGGCCGCTTGACCAGCGAGATGGTCATCAAGTCCGCTCAAATGGGCGTGCCGGTCGTGGTCTCGCGCAGCGGCATCACCCAGATGGGCCTGGACGTGGCCAAGCGCCTGGGCCTGTGCGCCATTGGTCGCGCTACCAACAAACGTTTTTTGTGCTTCAGCGCCCCCGAGCGCATGGTTTGGCAAACTGCACTGGCCAGTAATTGATTTTGGTTGGTCACGTCTCGCAGGCTGCGAAGTTTTGGTAGGTCGGTGGCTTCAGCCCCGACATGGATCTGCGACTGTGCACGCAATGTCGGAGCTGAAGCTGCCGACCTACTTCAAGCAAATTGTCATCGCGAGCCAAGCGCGGCGGTCCAGTCCCCTCAATCCCGTTTCCCATCGCCGTGATTGCGATCTGCGGTAAGGTCAGCCCATGAACAAGCAAGGATGGATGCACGGATTGACCCTCGGCGCGCGCCAGTTGTGGCGTGACCTGCGTGCGGGCGAGTTGCGGCTGTTGATGTTGTCGGTCGCCCTGGCTGTGGCCGCGCTCACGGCGGTGGGGTTTCTGGCCGACCGTCTGCAAAACGGTTTGTGGCGCGATGCGCGGCAGCTGCTGGGCGGCGATGCCGTGGTTGTCAGCGATCAGCCCACGCCCGCAGCCTTTGCGCAGCAAGCCGCACAACGCGGCCTGCAGACCAACACCAATGTGAGTTTTCCGACCATGGCGCGGGCTCTGCCCGAACAAGGCGGTGCCAGTCGCCTGGTGGCCCTCAAGGCGGTGGCGCCCGGCTACCCGTTGCGTGGACGATTGGAAGTGACCCCAAGCCAATCCGACATCCCGCCTGCAGGCGAAGTCTGGGTGGACCCGGCGCTGCTCGATGCCTTGAACCTGCAAACCGGCCAACTGTTGGGCCTGGGTGAGCGTCAATTGCGCATTACTGCCACCATCGTGCGTGAGCCTGACCGGGGAGCTGGCTTCATGAGCTTTGCGCCGCGCGTCATGCTCAACGCCGCCGACTTGCCGTCCACCGGTCTGGTGCAACCGGCCAGCCGCGTGACCTGGCGCATGGCGGTGGCAGGCTCGACCACTGAGGCCGACCGCTTCGCGCAGTGGGCCAAGACCGAGATCGACACCCACGCTGTGCGCGGTGTGCAGATCGAGTCGCTCGATACCGGTCGCCCTGAGATGCGCCAGACCCTGGACCGGGCATCGCAGTTCCTGAACCTGGTGGCCTTGCTGGCCGCTTTGCTCTGTGCGGTGGCGGTGGCGCTGGCCTCGCGCAGTTTTGCCGAGAGGCAGCTCGATGCCTGCGCTTTGCTCCGGGTGCTGGGCCAAAGCCAGCGCACACTCACATTGAGTTATGGACTTGAATTTTTCAGCGCAGGTTTGATCGCCAGCACTGTGGGCGTGTTGATCGGCTACGGTGTGCACTTGGGCTTTGTGCAGTTACTGGCGGGTCTGGTCGATACCCAATTGCCTCCAGCCACGGCCTGGCCCGTGCTGATGGGCATGGGCATGGGCCTGACCTTGCTGATCGCCTTTGGCTTGCCACCTGTGTTGCAACTGGCCAAAGTGCCGCCGCTGCGCGTCATCCGGCGTGATCTGGGAGAGCTGCAGACCCAGACCGTGCTGGTGCTGGCCATGGGCCTGGCCGGTTTTGCCTTGACGCTGCTCATGGTCAGCCGCAGCCTGACCTTGGGTCTCATTACGGTGGGCGGTTTTGCTGTGGCCTTGCTGGTGTTTGCTGGTCTGGCTGCCTTGAGCTTGTGGTTTTTGCGTCGCACTGTGCCCGGCGAACAGGCGCCGCGCTGGCTGCGCTTGGCCACGCGCCAGGTGGCGGCGCGTCCGGTGTTTGCGGTGGTGCAGGTCAGTGCCTTGTCGGTCGGTTTGCTGGCGCTGGCCCTGTTGGTGCTGTTGCGCACCGATCTGGTCGCCAGCTGGCGACAAGCCACACCGGCCAATGCACCGGACCGCTTCGTCATCAATGTGCAGCCCGAGCAAGCGAATGATTTTCTGGCCAGCCTCCAGCGTGCAGGCGTGCAGTCACCCGACTGGTTCCCCATGATCCGGGGCCGACTGGTGGCCATCAACGGGCGCGAGGTGGGCCCCAATGACTTCGCTGCGGAGCGCGCCAAACGCTTGATCGACCGTGAGATCAACCTTTCGCACGTGGCCAACTTGCCCGCACACAACCCACTGACGGCTGGCCGTTGGGTCAGCGGCGAAGCCGATGGCCTGAGCGTTGAGCAAGGCATTGCCGATACCCTGGGCCTCAAACTGGGCGATACCTTGCGCTTTGACATTGCAGGTCAGCTGCGTGAGGCGCGCATCACCTCGCTGCGCAAGGTCGACTGGGCATCCATGCGGGCCAACTTCTTCATGCTGTTTCCGCTGGCGCAAATGCCGGACTTGCCCATGACCTACATGGCCGCGTTTCGCTCGCCCGAGGGCAACGCGGGGTTTGACAATGTCTTGATCAAACAATTTCCCAACATCACCAGCGTGGACATGCGCAGCACCCTGGCGCAAGTGCAACGTGTGATGGACCAGGTTATCCGTGCGGTGGAGTATTTGTTCGGCTTCACCCTGGCCGCTGGCGTGATGGTGCTGCTGGCCGCCGTGGGGGCCAGCCGCCAGGCGCGTGAACGCGAATACGCCATCATGCGGGCGCTGGGCGCCAGCCGCCATTTGCTGGCGCAAGTGCAGCGCACCGAACTGCTGGGCCTGGGTTGGCTGGCGGGTTTCATGGCCAGCGCCATGGCCTTGGTGCTGGGCTGGACATTGGCCCGCTTCGCGTTTGAATTCACCTGGGCGCCGCCACTGTGGGCCCCGCTGGCGGGCGGCGCGCTGGGCGCCTTGCTGGCCTGGGCTGCAGGCAGCTTGAGCCTGTCGGGCGTGCTGCGCCAGCCCGTCATGCAAACCTTGCGCGCCTCATGAGCGCGGCACAATACCCGTCTATGCAAATCGAAGAAAAACCACCGTTTGACACGCCCTTTGAATGGATCGGCGGCGAGGCCCGTGTGCGTGCCCTGGTGGACCGCTTCTATGACCTGATGGATCTGGAGCCTGCCTACGCTGCATTGCGTGCCGCACATGGCAGCACTTTGCAAGACGCCCGCGACAAACTTTTCTGGTTCCTGTGCGGCTGGCTGGGTGGACCAGACCATTACATTGAGCGCTTTGGCCACCCGCGCTTGCGCATGCGCCACATGCCGTTTTCGATCGGTATCCTTGAGCGCGACCAATGGCTGGCCTGCATGGACCAAGCCATGGGCGAGACCGGTGTCGATCCGGTGCTGCGCGAGCGCCTGAACAAAAGCTTTTTCCAGACCGCCGACTGGATGCGCAACCGTGGCGCCTGAGTGCCCGATGCGCTGACCAACCCTCAGGACCGCCGGTGAAAATCAACTCCCTGCAAGACCTCAAGAAGGTCCAGAAACAATTGGCCTTGGCGCACGAACAAGCCCAGGCCGAAGCCGCCGCACGCGCTGCTGCAGCGCGCCAGCGCGAGGCCGAAAGCAACCTCTTTGCGCGGGCCGTCGGCGTTGTGCAGCGCATGCCCGACACCGTGCACGCACCTGCGCCCAAAACGAATGTGGCACCCGTGGCCAAGCAACGCCAAAAAGACGAAGAAGCCGTGCTGCGCGATGCGCTCAGTGACGAGTTCGATGCCAGCACCTTGCTCGACACCGACGAGATGCTCAGTTTTCGCCGACCCGGCATCGGACGCGATGTGACGCACAAACTGCGCAAAGGCGACTGGGCCATTCAGGGCGAGGTCGATCTGCACGGCTTGCGCAGCGAAGAAGCCCGTGTGGTCCTGGCCGAATTCATCCGCAACGCCCACCGCCAGGGCTTGCGCTGCCTGCGCGTGGTGCATGGCAAAGGCCTGGGCTCGCCCGGCAAAACGCCGGTGCTCAAGTCCAAAGTGCACAGCTGGCTGGTGCAAAAAAACCAAGTCATGGCTTTTGTGCAAGCCAAACCGGCTGAGGGTGGTGCAGGGGCCCTGGTGGTGCTGCTCAAACCCGCAGGTTGACGCACTGGATCGCCACGCTTCGCTCGCGATGACACCGAAAACGTCATTGCGAGGAGCGTAGCGACGTGGCAATCCAGCACAATCGCCCTCAGAGGTTTCTATGTCTGTTTATTTGATCGGTGACATTCAAGGCTGCGACGCCCCGTTCGAGCGTCTCCTGCAGCAAGTGGCGTTCTCGCCCAGCCGCGACCAGTTGTATGTGCTGGGCGACCTGGTCAACCGCGGACCCGATTCGGCAGGCGTCGTGCGCCGCCTGATGGCCATGGGCTCGTCGGTGCAATGCGTTCTGGGCAACCACGACCTGCACTTGCTGGCCGTGGCCGCTGGGGCCATCAAGACCAAGCGACTGGACACGCTGGACGATTTGTTGCAAGCCCCGGATCGCATCGCCATGCTCGATTGGCTGCGCCACCAGCGCATTGCCATTTTTGAGCAGGGCATCTTGATGGTGCATGCGGGTGTGTTGCCCACATGGTCTGTCGAAAAAACATTGGCGTTGGCGGCCGAATTCGAGACCGTTTTGCGCAGCCCGCAATTGCCCGAGTTTTTGCACCAGATGTACGGCAACCAGCCCGATGCCTGGCGCGACGACCTGCAAGGCATCGACCGCCTGCGCGTGATCGTCAATGCCCTGACACGCCTGCGTTTTTGTTCGGTTGATGGCGTGATGGAATTCAAGGCCAAAGAGGGTGCCAATGCCGCCCCTGAAGGCTTCATGCCCTGGTTCGATGTGCCTGGCCGACAAACTGCCCATGTGCCCGTCGCCTTTGGCCACTGGTCCACGCTGGGCTGGCTGGCTCGTCCGGATGTGCTGGCGCTGGATACCGGCTGCGTCTGGGGGGGCTGCCTGAGCGCTTTGCGCCTGCAGCCCCACGGGGCGCACGAGCTGATTCAGGTCAAGTGCCCGCAAGCTCAGCAACCCGGGTGAATCCACCCTGGATCGCCACGCTTCGCTCGCGATGACACTTCGGCGTCATTGCGAGTAGTGCAGCGACGTCCCCTATGACGTCATCGCGAGGAGTGCCGCGCCGCCCTCTATGACGTCATTGCGAGGAGCGCAGCGACGTGGCAATCCAGTGGTTCGCTAGCCCAAGATGTCCTCATACAGATCCCGCCATGCTGGGTTCATGGCTTCGATCAGATCCAGTTTGCGCTTGCGTGAACCGGACTTGATTTGTTTCTCCCTAAGAATGGCGACCTCCATGCTCTCGTGTGATTCAAACCAGACCAGTTGGTCCACCTTGTAGCGTTGGCTGAATCCCTCGATGGCGTGGTTTTTGTGTTGCCAAATGCGCTGGACCAGTTGGCTGGTCACGCCCACATAGAGCGTGCCGTTGCGCGTACTGGCCAAGATGTAAACATGCGCTTGTTTCATGCTCGCCCCCCTTTTTTTGTATGACTTTAGGGCTTAGGGCAGGGCATGTGCAAGAGGTGGTCACCGACTGGATTGCCGCGTCGCTGCGCTCCTCGCAATGACAAGAGGGAGTCATCGCGCGCCCTCATTTCTTGTCATCGCGAGCGAAGCGTGGCGATCCAGTGTTGGAGCAGGCTCGGCATCTGGATTGCCGCGTCACTTCGTTCCTCGCAATGACGGCATAGGGATCGTCATTTCGCTCCTCGCCGTGGCGGCGAATCGGCTTGCCACACATCCTTGGCACAATGGTGGCATGGACTTTTTGTTGATTGTTTGCCTTACCCTGCTCAATGGGCTGTTTGCCATGTCGGAGCTGGCGCTGGCCTCCAGCCGCAAAGCGCGTTTGGCCGTCATGGACGAGGCGGGGGACAAAGGCGCTCAGGCCGCACTCAAGCTGCTGGAAGAACCCACCCAATTTTTGTCCACGGTGCAAGTGGGCATCACCTCCATTGGCGTGCTCAATGGCATTGTGGGTGAAGCGGCTTTCAGTGGGGCCTTGGCCCAGGTGCTGATCGGCTGGGGCTTGAGCGCACCTGTGGCCAGCGTCAGTGCCACGGCCATTGTGGTGACCCTCATCACCTTCACCACCATCATCTTTGGTGAATTGGTGCCCAAGCGCATCGGGCAGCTCTACCCCGAGGCAGTGGCCCGTGTGGTGGCGCGTCCCATGGCCTGGCTGGCCAAAGTGGCCGGACCTTTTGTCAAGCTGCTCTCACTGTCTACGCAGGGCATGCTCAAGCTCATGCGCATTGACAGCAAAGGCAGCCACGAGGTCACCGAAGAGGAAATCACGGCCAGCCTCGCCGAAGGCGTCACTGCCGGGCTGATCGAAGAGCACGAACACCAGATGGTGCGCAATGTTTTTCATCTGGACGACAGGCCCCTGACCTCGATGATGACGCCGCGCGCCGACATCCAGTGGCTCGATGCCAGTTTGACGCCCCCACAAGCCATGGCCCGCATCAACCAGATGCGGCTGGAAGGCAACCACTCCTGGTACCCCGTGTGCCGTGAAGACCTGGGTCACGTGCAAGGCGTGATCAGCGTCTCGCAATTGTTGTCACTGCCTGTCGATGACGAACGCACGTTGGAACACCACGCCCAAACCGCCCACTTTGTGCCCGAAACCTTGACCGGCATGGAGTTGCTCGAGCAAATGCGCGACCAACCCAGTCGCATGATGTTTGTTGTCGATGAATACGGCGAAGTGCAAGGCCTTCTGACCCCGCTGGACCTGCTTGAGGCGATTACGGGTGAACTCAAGCCGGACACCCAAACCGAAGCCTGGGCTACCCAACGTGCGGATGGCAGCTGGTTGCTGGACGGCCTCATGCCCGTCAATGAACTCAAATCCCGGCTCGACATCAAGGATTTACCGGCAGAAGACAAAGGCCGTTACAACACGCTGGCTGGACTGCTTTTGTTTGTATTGGGGCAATTGCCTGTAGAAGGCCAATGCATTGATTTAGGTGAATGGGTTTTTGAAATCATCGATTTGGACGGCAGACGCATTGACAAAGTTTTGGCCACTCGCCTGATATAAACCCAAGATAATCAAGGGTTATGAAAATATTCGTGCAGATGATTTAAATCGGTTATATTCAACCATCTTTTATTTTATTCAGGATTAATCGTGACTCAAAGCTACAAAGACCTTTTACAACAACGCGAAGCCCTGGAGCAAGCCATTGCAGCAGCTCGTCAGCGTGAAATCTCCGAAGCCGTTGCCAAAGTGCGCGAACTGGTCGCTGAATTCGGTTTGACCGCACAAGACATCTTCCCTGGCCGTGCTGCCAAAGCTGCAGGCAAGCCCGTCAGCAAAGTCGCTGCCAAATACCGCGACCCAGCAACCGGCCAAACCTGGACTGGCCGAGGCAAAGCACCTAAATGGATCGATGGCAAAGACCGCAACCAATTTGTGATTGCTTAAATCCGAAGGGATCTTTGCCTATAGCCTCTCCAGGCCATGTACCTCAAAACCCCGCATTTGCGGGGTTTTTCATATCTTGAGAATAACAACACGACAAGTGGCAAACGCTAAAATTCATAATCAAATATTCTTGCTTTCTCAGGCCGTATCGCATTTACCATGATCCTTGCGCAAACCGATAACTCCGCGAGTACAGAAGCCCCTGTACCAAACCGCTGGTACCTGGCTTATACAAAGCCCCGACAAGAGCAAATTGCCTTGGTCAATCTGGAGCAACAAGCATTTGAAGCCTATTTACCGCTGTACAAAAAATTCAAGAAAACCGAACAAGGTCCGGTGGCCCTGTTTGAGCCCATGTTTCCGCGCTATATCCTGTTTCGCCCCAGTCGGGCAGAGCAAAGCATCTCGGTTGTGCGCAACACCAAAGGCATTGCCACCATCGTGCGCTTCGGCTTTGAACCTGCCTTGATCCATGATGAGCTCGTGCGACGCATTCGCTTGCTTGAAGAAGACCGCAACCACGCCACTTTGCTTGAGTTGAGCAACCTCAAGGCAGGGCAAACTGTGCGCCTGAAGCACACGGCATTGGGTGGCATCGAAGGCCTGATCCAAAGCGTCTCCAGCAAACGCGTCGCCGTGTTGCTCGAAATTCTTGGACGTCCCACTGTGGTGCAGGTGGAGCACCATCAGGTCGAAGTAACAGATGATTGACTGGATTGCCACGTCGCTGCGCTCCTCGCAATGACTGCAATGTCTCTCCGCGAGTCTCCCCCTCCTTGTCATCGCAAGCCTCCCCTCCTTGTCATCGCGAGCGAAGCGTGGCGATCCAGTGCCTTGACATCATCGTCAGTCAAAGCCACTAAAATCTCGAACCATTCAGAATAGAACGCAGTCCTTTGTCCTCACCCATCCCCAACAACCCACTGCCGCAGCATATCGCCATCATCATGGATGGCAACCGTCGTTGGGCCAAAAAACGTTTCATGCCTGCGGCCCTGGGCCATGCAGCGGGAGCCAAACGGGTGCGTGATATTGTCAAAAGCTGCGCTGAGATGGGCGTTCCCCATCTGAGCCTTTTCGCCTTCAGCACCGAAAACTGGAAACGTCCCGAAGAAGAGGTTTCCAGCCTCATGAACTTGTTCATGAGCTACTTGCAAAAAGAAATCGACAGCATGAACGCCAACGGCGTTCGCCTCAAAGTGGTGGGTGACAAATCACGGTTTTCTGAAGCGTTGCAAGAGCTCATTGCCCGTGCCGAAGCCACCACCGCCAACAACCAGGCCATCACCCTCACGGTGTGTGCCAACTACGGTGGCCGTTGGGATGTCATTCAGGCCGCCCAAGCCTGGCAGCAAGCCCATCCTGACCAAAGCCTGCAAGACATGACCGAAGAAGCGCTGGCCCAGCACCTGAGCACCGCCTATGCCCCCGAGGTCGATCTGCTCATTCGCACGGGTGGCGAATCACGCATCAGCAATTTCATGCTCTGGCAAGCAGCTTACGCTGAGCTTTATTACACCGACGACCTTTGGCCTGACTTCACCCCCAAGCGCTTTGCCAAAGCCATTGATTGGTTCCAGCACCGTGACCGCCGCTTCGGCTCGTCTGCACCTCTCTGATCTGAGAAGGTCGATTGCTTTAGCGAACTAATTAATCAGGTCATGTGAATGTACTATAAATTTTTATAGCCCCCTTTGGGTGCATGGCAATACCTTAAATAAGGTATTGCCATGGAGGAAATTTGATTTCTAAAGAGCTCTTTTTTGATTGGCATTCAACGTACTTAACATTACAATTATCTGTTCAATCCGCAGCGCAATTTCGCGGGAAGATAAAGCATTCATGATTTTTATTGCAGGTCCATTTCGCAGGTATGGACTGCGGTCGCCTATCCTTCATACATTTATTTTCAGTTTATCAAAATGACTATTCTCGTTACCGGTGGTGCCGGCTTCATTGGTGCCAACTTTGTTCTCGATTGGCTCGCTGGCTGCGACGAACCCATTGTCAACCTCGACAAACTCACCTACGCAGGCAACCCCGAAACCTTGGCCAGTTTGCAGGGTGACAAACGTCACATCTTTGTGCTGGGCGACATTGGCGATGCAGCATTGGTCAGCCGCCTGCTGGCCGAGCACCAACCCCGTGCGGTGGTCAACTTCGCCGCCGAAAGCCACGTTGACCGCTCCATCCACGGCCCAGGTGATTTCATCGAAACCAACATCATGGGCACGTTCCGCTTGCTGGAGTCGGTGCGCGGCTATTGGCGTGCCTTGCCAAGCGCACCACAGCAAAGCTTCCGCTTTCTCCATGTCTCGACCGACGAGGTTTACGGCTCACTCAGCAAAGACGATCCCGCCTTTGCCGAAACCAACCGCTACGAACCCAACAGCCCCTACAGTGCCAGCAAAGCGGCTTCTGACCATCTGGTCCGCGCCTGGCACCACACCTACGGCCTGCCGGTGCTGACAACCAACTGCAGCAACAACTACGGCCCGTACCACTTCCCTGAAAAGCTCATCCCGCTGATGATCGTCAACGCACTGGCTGGCAAAGCCCTGCCTGTGTATGGCGACGGCATGCAAGTGCGTGACTGGCTCTACGTCAAAGACCACTGCAGCGCCATCCGTACTGTGCTGCAAGGTGGCCGTTTGGGTGAGACCTACAACGTTGGTGGCTGGAACGAAAAGCCCAACATCGAGATCGTGCAGACCGTTTGCAAGCTCCTGGACGAAATGCGCCCCAAAGCCGACGGCACAAGCTATGCCAGCCAGATCACCTATGTGACCGACCGTCCAGGCCATGACCGCCGCTACGCCATCGACGCCCGCAAGCTGGAGAAAGAACTCGGCTGGAAACCCGCCGAAACCTTTGACACCGGCATTCGCAAAACCGTCGAGTGGTACCTGGCCAACCCTGACTGGGTGGCCCATGTGCAAAGCGGCGCCTACCGCGACTGGGTGCAGAAGCAATACGCAGGAGCTGCCGAATGACCCACCGCAAAGGCATCATCCTCGCCGGAGGCTCCGGCACCCGCTTGTACCCCGTCACGCAAGCCGTGAGCAAACAGCTCATGCCGGTGTACGACAAACCCATGGTCTATTACCCATTGACCACGCTCATGCTGGCAGGCATCAAAGACGTGCTGCTCATCAGCACCCCGCAAGACACCCCGCGTTTTAGTGAACTGTTGGGCGATGGCAGCCAATGGGGCATGAACATCCAATACGCCGTGCAACCCAGCCCCGATGGCTTGGCGCAAGCCTTCATCATCGGCAAAGACTTTGTGGGCAACGATCCCAGTGCATTGGTCTTGGGGGACAACATTTTCTATGGCCATGACTTGGTTAAGCTGCTGGACAACGCCAACCAGCGCAGCACCGGCGCCAGCGTGTTTGCCTATCATGTGCACGACCCTGAGCGCTATGGTGTGGTTGACTTTGACGAGCAGCAACGGGCTCTCAGCATTGAAGAGAAACCCACAGCCCCCAAGAGCAACTATGCCGTCACGGGCCTGTACTTCTATGACCAGCAGGTGTGCGATATTGCTGCCGACATCAAGCCCTCACTTCGTGGCGAGCTGGAAATCACCGACGTCAACAAACGTTACCTTGAGCTGAACCAGCTCAACGTCGAAATCATGGGCCGTGGTTACGCTTGGCTTGACACGGGCACCCACGATAGCTTGCATGAAGCTGCGGGCTTCATTGCCACCTTGCAAAAGCGGCAAGGCCTGATGGTCGCTTGTCCTGAAGAGATTGCATTCCACAAAAAGTGGATCACGGCAGAGCATGTGCAAAAACTGGCTCAGCCGCTGGCCAAAAACGGCTATGGCCAATACCTGTTGAGCTTGATCAAGTAATGCCCTATACCGTTACCCCCACACCTATTCCTGATGTCCTCATTCTCGAACCCCAAGTGTTTGGTGACAGCCGAGGCTTCTTTTTTGAAAGCTTTAATCAGCAAGACTTCAACCAGGTGACTGGTTTGAATGTGAATTTTGTGCAAGACAACCACAGCCGCAGTGCCCAAGGTGTTCTGCGTGGTCTGCATTACCAAATCAAACAACCCCAAGGTAAGCTGGTTCGGGTGGTGCGCGGTGCTGTTTTTGATGTGGCGGTAGATCTTCGTAAAAGCTCTACGACCCTTGGACAGTGGGTGGGTGTTGAACTGACGGAAGACAACCACAAACAAATGTGGATTCCGGAAGGCTTTGCGCATGGTTTTGTGGTCTTGTCAGAGACCGCAGATTTTTTGTACAAAACCACAGACTACTACGCACCTGCACACGAACGCTGCATTGCTTGGAATGACCCGACCATCGGTATCATCTGGCCCCGAGGACTCGCGCCGCAGTTGTCTGCCAAAGACCAAGCCGGTTTGAACTTGGCGAGGGCCGAGGTTTTTAAATAAAGGTGTATGCTTTTGTAAAAGGCGTATTACACGTATCGAAATGGCTTAAAGCTGTCTCGCACCGTGGCGGGAGCCTGGTTTTCTTTGATCGCTTCTGTAAAAGTGCTGACTTGATGCGCAATTACAAACGCTCTCATGCAGAGGTGATTGCACTGTCTAAACGGTGAGCCTTTTTTCATCTTTGAGAACTGACTCAAAATAGCGACATCAGTCGCTATTTTTTTGTGCCCTTCTCAGTTGGGGCGGTCAAATTTTTTTGCAGGTTCATGTTACGCGTCTTCAATCATAAAATGAACCAAGACTCTGAATTGATTCAGATTAGTTGTGTGATTTAACGGCCACTTAGCTTTTTGGATAAGACATGAAAAATATCGCGATAGTAGGTGCTGGCTTGTCCGGCGCAGTTATCGCCAACGAGTTGGCCAAAGCAGGTCACCAAGTCACGGTGTTTGATGGCCGCGCGCATGTGGCCGGTAACTGCCATACCGAGCGGGACGCCGAAACGGATGTCATGGTTCACGTTTATGGCCCACATATCTTTCACACAAGCAACGAGCGGGTCTGGAACTATGTTCAGCAGTTCGACGAATTCATGCCTTTTGTCAACCGTGTCAAAGCGGTGTACAACGGTCGTGTGTATTCCTTGCCCATCAACTTGATGACCATCAACGCTTTCTTTGGCAAAACGTTTTCGCCTGCTGAGGCGGCGGCCTTCATGGCCGAGATCGGTGACAAATCGATCACCGATCCGCAGACCTTCGAAGAGCAGGCCATGCGCTTTGTGGGCAAGGAGCTGTACGATGCATTCTTCAAGGGCTATACGCAAAAGCAGTGGGGTTTGCACCCTTCCGAATTGCCTGCCAGCATCCTCAAGCGTTTGCCGGTGCGTTTCAATTACGACGACAACTACTACGCCAGCAAGTTCCAGGGCATGCCCAAGCATGGCTACAGCTACATCGTCGAGCGCATGCTGGATCAGCCTAACATCACGGTGCATCTCAACACCTTGTTCCAGCGCCCTCAGGCGTCTGAATATGACCATGTGTTTTACAGCGGACCGATTGATGCATGGTTTGGCTACGCAGAGGGACGTTTAGGTTACCGCACGCTTGATTTTGAAGTGGAGCGCCATGCCGGTGATTACCAGGGCAACCCGGTCATCAACTATTGCAACCAAGAGGAGCCGTTCACTCGCATCTCGGAGCACAAGCACTTTGCCCCTTGGGAGCAGCACGAGCAGACCTTGATCTACAAGGAGCACAGCCGTTTGTGTGGTGAGGCCGATACGCCCTATTACCCGATCCGTCTGGTCAAAGACAAGGCGCAGTTGACCAAGTATGTAGAGTTGGCCAAGGCCGAGAAGCAGACCACGTTTGTGGGGCGCTTGGGCACCTACCGTTATCTGGACATGCATGTGACCATTGAAGAGGCGTTGAATGTGGCCGAGCGTTTCCTGGCCTTGACCACTGCGGGGCAGGTGATGCCTGCATTTAATGTGGACCCGTTGGGGTGATAGCGCTTGGGACAATATAGAAGGCGACTTGGTTGCTTTTTTTATGTCTTTGACCCGTCCTGCCAGAGGTTGACACCTTTTCTTGAAAGAAAAGGCAAGTCAAATGGAATCAGGCATCAAAAGAACGCAAAGAGACTACACGCTGGCTTTTAAGCTGGCTGTGGTCGAGCAGGTAGA